>OIEU01000293.1_pt1 | contig 27068 bp, 25 predicted proteins | sample 1581831 | NCBI WGS metagenome assembly OIEU01 (sample SAMN03281007, study PRJEB24777) | human gut metagenome | isolation source: fecal sample PR166 from 1 month old female Malay infant, vaginally...
CCTATCTGCCGCTGAAGATCAATATGAGCGGCGTTATCCCGCCGATCTTCGCGTCCTCCATTCTGGCCATTCCGACCCTGATCGCACAGTTCGGCAATTCCAGCCAGTCCTGGGTCAAGTGGATCAACTCCAACCTGGCCAACACCACTTCCGTGTGGTACATCGCACTGTACGCGCTGATGATCGTGTTCTTCTGCTTCTTCTACACGGAAATCACCTTCAACCCGGACGAGACCGCAGACAACATGAAGCAGTATGGCGGCTTCATTCCGGGCATCCGCGCAGGCAGCGCCACCAGCCGTTATCTGAGCTACGTGATGAACAGGCTCAACACCGTCGGCGCCGTGTACCTGCTATTCGTGGCGCTTATTCCGACCGTGCTCATCATGGCGCTTGACCTCAACACCAAGTTGCCGTTCGGCGGCACCACCATCCTGATCATCGCAGGCGTCGGCCTCGACACCCTGCGTCAGGCCAAGGCTCAGACCGAACAGTTCCAGTACGCTGGATTCCTGTTCGAGAGCACTGACCACAAGGAAGGCAAGTAAAGCCTTGAAATCGTGATACCGTTTCGGCATGAGGCGGTATCACGATTTTTTATATAAACAATCGAGAATCAGAAAGCCTCGAAAGAGGCCAAATGAAACGGAGAACAATATGCGACTGCTGATCATGGGACCTCAGGGCGTCGGCAAGGGCACTCAGGCTGCTCTGCTGAGCGAACACTACGGTATTCCGGCAATCTCCACCGGCGATATCTTCCGCTACAACATCAAGAACAAGACTGAGCTTGGCGTTGAGGCGCTGAAATACATCGATAAGGGCGAACTGGTTCCTGACGAGCTGACCAACAAGATCGTCAAGGATCGCTTGGCCATGGACGATGCCAAGAACGGCTGGATTCTCGATGGCTACCCGCGCAACGCCTCCCAGGTCGAAGCGCTGGACGCCATCCTTGCCGATCTGAACACTCCGCTGGACGCCGTGGTGGCTCTCGACGCCGAGCATGACGTGCTTATGGAGCGCATGAAGAAGCGCGCCGAGATCGAAGGACGCTCCGACGACACTCCGGAAGCAATCGCCAAGCGCCTCGACGTGTATGCCAAGGAAACCGCTCCGCTGCTGGCAACCTACGAAGAGCGTGGCCTGCTGAAGACCTTCAACGGCGTCGGTTCCGTCGAAGAGATCCAGTCCACCATCGTGGCTGAACTCGGCTGAAATAGCTAAAATAGCTGAGGATTGGGCTGATTCGAATCATATGCATAGATAAGAAAGCCCAATAAAATACCATAAGTCGATCAAAAACGGGAATTGCGACACGCCGAACGTGCCGTAATTCCCGTTTTCGTGTATTCTTGCAAGTTGGTGTGTCTTCGGGCACTCATAGTAATCGCCAAAGAACGGAACGAGGCTCATGGCTAAAGACGGTGTGATTGAAGTCGAAGGACAGGTAGTGGAAGCACTGCCGAACGCGATGTTCCGCGTTGAACTCGAGAACAAGCATATCGTGCTCGCAACCATCTCGGGCAAGATGAGGAAGAACTACATCCGCATTCTGCCGCAGGATCGTGTTGTGCTTGAAATGAGCCCCTACGATCTGAACCGCGGCCGTATTACGTACCGTTACAAGTAAGGTACATAAGCAAAGGAAAACCATGAAGGTCAGCCCTAGTGTGAAGAGGATCTGCGAGAATTGCCGCGTGATCCGTCGTCACGGCCGCGTCATGGTGATCTGCGTCAACCCGCGCCACAAGCAGCGTCAGGGCTGAGAGTAGATCCAGCGGCACAATAAGTACAGGCGCTGAGTCACAGATCGCGCAAGCGATATGAACCCCGGGTACGCAGGCCCGGGCCGGGAAACCGGACGACTCGGTGCAAGACCTGCGGAAAACAGAAGGAATCGCAATGGCACGTCTTGCCGGAGTCGACATCCCCAATGAGAAGCGCATCGAGATCGCCCTCACCTACATCTTTGGTGTGGGTCGCACTCGTGCCAAGGAAACGCTTGCCGCGACCGGTATCAACCCGGATATTCGCGTCAAGGATCTGACGGATGAGCAGCTGATCACGCTGCGTGACTACCTCGAGGGTAACTACAAGATCGAGGGTGATCTGCGTCGTGAAATCGATGCGGATATCCGTCGTAAGATTCAGATCAACTGCTACCAAGGCCAGCGTCACCGTAAGGGACTTCCTGTGCGCGGTCAGCGCACCAAGACCAATGCGCGCACCCGCAAGGGACCGAAGCGTACGGTCGCCGGAAAGAAGAAGGCCACCAAGTAATCGGTGGCTGTCAGTTCAGACCACGAGACGTAAGTTTCATCGCCTGAACAAAAAAGCAAATTCGTTATTAGGAAACGAGGGTCAATGGCAGCTCAAAAGCAAGCCGCGCGCAAGCCGCGTCGCCGCGACCGTAAGTCGGTCCCGGTTGGGCAGGCGCACATCAAGTCCACTTTCAACAACACCATCATTTCGATCACCGACCCGTCCGGCGCAGTTGTGTCCTGGGCGTCCGGTGGCGATGTCGGCTTCAAGGGCTCCCGTAAGTCTACGCCGTACGCCGCTGGCATGGCCGCTGAATCCGCAGCCCGCAAGGCTATGGAGCACGGTCTGAAGAAGGTCGACGTGTTCGTGAAGGGTCCGGGTTCCGGTCGTGAAACCGCTATCCGTTCCCTGCAGTCCGCCGGACTCGAAGTCGGTTCCATTACCGACGTCACCCCGCAGGCACACAACGGCGTTCGTCCTCCGAAGCGCCGTCGCGTCTGAGCACTAGAAAAAATCATCAATCCAACGCCGCTTATGGCCGGTGAGTGCACCACCGGCCTGAAGCTGAAAGGATAACCACAGTGCTTATCGCACAGCGTCCGACACTTACCGAGGAATCTCTCAACCCTCAGCGTTCCCGCTTCACCATCGAGCCTCTCGAGCCTGGTTTCGGTTACACGCTTGGCAACTCGCTGCGCCGCACCCTCCTGAGCTCCATCCCTGGAGCGGCTGTGACTTCGGTGCGTATCTCCGGCGTCCCGCACGAGTTCACCACTCTGCCGGGTGTTGAAGAGGACGTTACCGAGATCCTGCTGAACATCAAGGGCATCGTGCTCACCAGCGAATACGATGAGCCGGTTGTCATGTATCTGCGCAAGAGCGGCAAGGGCGAGGCCACCGCGGGTGACATCACCCCTCCGGCCGGCGTCACCATCGCCAACCCGGATATGCATATCGCAACCCTCGCGGAAGATGGGGAACTCGAAATCGAGTTCACCGTCGAGCGTGGTCGTGGTTATGTGCCTGCCCAGATGAACAAGCAGGATAACGCCGAGATCGGTCGTATTCCGGTCGACTCGATTTACTCCCCGGTGCTCAAGGTGAGCTATCGTGTGGAAGCCACCCGCGTTGAACAGCGCACTGACTTCGACAAGCTCATCCTGGACGTGGAGACCAAGCCGGCAATCTCCCCGCGCGATGCAGTCGCATCCGCAGGCTCCACCTTGGTGGAGCTCTTCGGCCTGTGCCGCGAGCTCAATACCCAAGCTGAGGGCGTCGAGGTTGGACCTGCCCCGGTGGCAGAGGAAACCAACCCGGAGATGGCCGTTCCGATCGAGGATCTCAACCTCACCCAGCGCAGCTACAACTGCCTGAAGCGTGAAGGCATCCACACGATCGGCGAGCTGGTCGCCCACACTGAGCAGGATCTGCTCGACATCCGCAATTTCGGTATGAAGTCCATCGACGAAGTCAAGGAAAAGCTCCAGTCCTTGGGTCTGGCTCTCAAGGCTTCCCCGCTGGGCAACTTCGATACCAACAACCTCGAAGGTGGCACTTTCTTCTCGCCGGAAGACGAGTGATTCGCCGCTTTTGACCTAACCGCTTCGTCGGATTCGGATGTTCGGGCGACTGCCCACCTGAATCCGACGGGGCTTTCAAGGAGAAACAATGCCTACACCAAAGAAGGGTCCGCGTCTGGCCTCCAGCCCGGCTCATGAGCGTCTTATGCTCGCGAACATGGCTACCAGCCTGTTCCAGCGCGGCCGCATCACCACCACCCTGCCGAAGGCCAAGCGCCTTCGTCCGCTGGCTGAGCGCCTGATCACGCTCGCCAAGCGTGGTGATCTGCACAGCCGCCGTCGCGTGATGCGTGTCATCCGCAACAAGTCCGTCGTGCACAAGCTGTTCACCGAGATCGCCGAGCAGATGGAGCAGCGTGAGGGTGGCTACACCCGCATCGTTAAGATCGCTCCGCGTCGCGGCGATGCCGCTCCGGCAGCCGTCATCGAGCTCGTCACCGAGCCGGTGAGCCCGAAACAGGCTGTGGTCAAGGAAGCCGAAGCTGCAACCAAGGTTGCCGCTGAAGAAGCTCCGGTTGTCGAAGAGGCACCGGTTGAGGCTCCGGAAGCCACCGCAGAGAACGCCGAGTGATTGGCATCAAGCAGGCTTGACTAGCTGATACAGAAGGCTGGGAATCGAAAGGTTTCCAGCCTTTTTGTTATGTGTTGTTATGTGTTGCCATGTGTTGTTATGCGCCTTTTGTTATGCTCATTGCCGTGAGATTACGTATCGACTTGGCATATGACGGCACCGATTTTTACGGATGGGCGAAACAGCCTGACATGCGCACCGTGCAAGGTGAGATCGAACGGGTGCTGCATACCATTCTGCGGGTGCCGGAAGGCGACGACAACGAGCCGTTGCGCCTGACCGTCGCAGGTCGTACCGATACCGGCGTGCACGCGTCGCACCAAGTTTGCCATCTCGATATCAATGAAGAGACACTTGCACGTTGCGTCGGGCATATGCAGGTCGAACCGGCGATGGCGTTGACGCGACGACTGCAACGCATGCTGCCGAACGATATTGCCATTCGTTCCATCAAAGAGGCTTCTAAAGGATTCGACGCACGTTTTTCCGCGCTGGAACGCACCTACGTATATCGCATTGCCGACCGATCAAGCGAAATCGATCCACGTACCAGAAATTGCGTGCTTCATATCGACGATGATCTCGACATCGAAGCCATGAACAAGGCTGCTGAAATGACGATCGGTCTGCATGATTTCGGCTCGTTCGCAACTCCCAATCCGGGAGGAACCACCATACGCGAGGTCAAAACCGCGTATTGGAGGCGCATACCGCAGCATCCGCTTATCGACGACGGAGCCACCATGGGGGAGCGGTACCGAACGCCCGCCTTGGAATCGGGACTGCTCTGCTTCACCATCGTCGCCGACGCATTCGCACGCAATATGGTGCGTTCGTTGGTTAACGGTTGCGTACAGGTCGGTATCGGCAAACGTTCCTTGGATTGGTTCGCCGGAAAAATGGTGACGCCGTTGCGTGAAGGCAGCACCGGCCCGATCGCTCCGCAAGGATTGACGCTCGAACATATCGAATATCCGAAAGACGACCAGTTGGCGATTCGTGCCGAAGCGATTCGTGCGAAGCGCACTTTGTAAGAGCACATACTGTATAGCAGCACAGAAGATCGCACTATACGATCGCACCAGATATCGCATCGCAAAACTGCATCAAGCAATCGCAAGAAAAACGGAAAACGAGATATAGTTCGAAAAGAACACGCGAATCATGCGAAACGCCATGACGACGTTACGTCGTTCTCACGAGTCCGTGACCGAGACGCAATCGTAATAATTCGTTGCATTTTAGGGTAATCGAACGCCAGTACGTCTTCTATCGAGGATTGAGCGGCCTTAAGACGGGCATGCATTTTCAGGGGTAGAAGAAGTGTGCGACGATGAATGAAGGCATAAAAGTTGCAAATCGCCTGAAGCAATAACCTTGGCTCCTATGTGCTCCTACGTGCCACAGGGCCGTAAGCAATAAAAAAACCGAAGCGCCATTGCTCCGGTTTTTCTGCTTGCGGATAAGGCGAGATTCGAACTCGCGGAGGGGGTTGCCCTCACACGCTTTCGAGGCGTGCTCCTTAGACCGCTCGGACACTTATCCACTGCGCCGCTTGAAAACAAGCAACTTCATTATTTTGCCACAGCTTTGGCGATTGTCAAATCCGGCTATGAGATTTTTGCGATGTCCGCGATTGTTCGGCGTGTCTTGGCTGCATGGATGATGCGTCACGTTGTCAGGCTCGTGGTTGCGTGGGTATCGCGTGAACTGTTGCGTGGATTGGCGCATGTGTTGATGTGTGTTGATGTGCGCTATTCGAACAGTGCCTCGTCGAATGATGGATAGCCCCATGTGAGAGCCAGATCCACACGGTCGGCGATCATGCTGGTAAGTACGCCCAGAGACTGTTGCCTTGAATCATCCGAAGAGTTTTCTGCGGTCATGCGGGATTGTGCTGAGTCACCTGTCGAATTCGAGCTTGATGCGACGGCCGCGATTTCGCTGCGCGCGCAATTCATTTCAATGACGGCGTCGGTCGGTGCGAACAATCCAGTTGCGGAATCCACCATGGTGTTGGGATTGGCGAGCAGTTGCGTGACATCATATGTTTTCGCACGATCGTCTTTGGCTCCGGAGAAAGAAATCAGTCGCTGCGAAGTTGTTTTATGACGATCGCTGATATCGAGCGTCGCATGTCCGACGGAACGTGCCGCGAAAACCCCCATCGCAAATCCTGCCTGATCTTCCGCAACGGACATGGCGGAAAGCGAATCCGCGTCAATATCAAACGAATCGATGCCGTCACAACGCGACAGCGTGGGCTGTGCGATGTTGATCGCAAGTCGCGCCGCCATCAAACGGGCAGTGTGACGGGCCTGCGCGCTACGCAACGTGCCGTCGGCGAACCGTGCAGGGCAGTAGGCAGCGGTGTTCGCCCAATCTGAAATCGCCTCCTGTGCGGCGAGATAGCGCATGACGATATGGCGTGACTTGTCTGCCATGATATCGGCGTTGGCAGTCGCGTCGGCATATGCCTTCTCGCAAGGACTTGGCTGCTGTTCCGCTTCGGCGCGGCCAGAGATTCGGGGTGCGGAGCAGGCGGTCAGAGACGCTACAAGCAAGCCTATGCATGCCAAGACGCAGACGCGTCTTGAGGTCGACGAGACCGAGGGGAAAAGAGGGGAACGTGTCTGCATGAAATATTAGACTAATAGTCGACTGTGACCATTGGGCCGAGCGCTCGGAATAACTTCATATAGGAGGTCTTGGAAGTATGGAACTGGACCTGGCAGGAATGCACCAGCTCGCAGCTGGGCAGGGAATCGATCCCGAGACGCTGGATGCCGCACTCTCGGAAGCGTTGCGACTGGCATATCTGAAAACGCCGCACGCGGCGAAGCATGCTCGTGTGGAGCTTGATCCGCGTGCCGGAAGCTTTACTGTTTGGGCTCAGGATGAGATTCCGGTCGAACCGACCGAGGATAATCCTTACCCTGCGCCGACTCTGGGCGAGGAATATGATGACACTCCGCGTGACTTTGGCCGCTTGGCCGCAGCCACCGCGCGTCAGGTCATCGGCCAGCTGTTCCGCAAGGCCGAGGACGACAAGGTGTTCGGCGCGTTCTCAGGGCAGAAAGGCAAGCTGATCACCGGTATCGTGCAGCAGGATGTGAAGGATACCTCCAATGTGCACGTGGCCGTTGGCGATGTCGAAGCGTTGCTGCCCCGCCGTGAGCAGGTGCCGGGAGAACGTTACCGCCACGGTGAGCGCATTCGCGTATATGTGGTGAATGTTGCACGTGGTCTCAAGGGACCGGAAATCGTAGTGTCCCGCTCCCATCCGGAGCTGGTTCGCCGCCTGTTCGAGCGTGAGGTTCCGGAACTGGTTTCCGGCGCCGTGTCGATTATGGCCATTGCTCGTGAGGCCGGCGCCCGCACCAAGATCGCGGTACGAGCTAATACCGAAGGCGTCAATCCGAAGGGTGCCCTGATCGGCCCCGGCGGCGCTCGCGTGCGTGCGGTGATGGAGAATCTCGGACCGGAAAAGATTGATATCGTCGACTGGTCTGCCGATCCGGCGAAGTTCGTCGCTGCGGCGCTGTCTCCGGCGGTCGCCACCGGTGTGCAGGTGATCAGCGAGAAGAACCAGACCGCAATCGCCTTCATCCATGATGATCAGCTGTCTCTTGCCATCGGCAAGGAAGGCCAGAACGCACGTTTGGCCGCCAAACTGACCGGATGGAAGATCGGCATCGAATCCGCCGAGGCACACGCCAAGAAGATGGCCGAAGCGCAGGCTTCGACCAGCGAGGAAACCGCCGAATAACCAACACTTTCAGCAACGGCAAGCCCGTGGGGATTCAATCCACGGGCTTGAGTATGCTGGACTCGATAATCCAAAGCGTGGGGGTTCATGCCGTCATGCCCAGGGAAAAGACGAGGTATCACGAACATGGTTGCACGATGAGAAGGAACAAGCTCGCCGTGAATCAGTAGCGGTCGCGCTCGTATGCGCGCGGCCCAAGATAGGAGAAATTGAGTGCCGAAAGCACGCGTATATGAACTTGCCAAGGAACTTGGCGTTGACAGCAAGACTGTTTTGAACAAACTTGAGGCGATGGGCGAATTTGTGAAGTCTGCATCGTCCACCGTTGAACCTCCGGTTGCCCGTAAGCTGAGGAATGCTTTCGCTTCCAACGCGAAGGGCAACGCATCCGAATCCAAGAAGCCTGCGGCTCCGGCCAAGAAGCCGGCTGCCCCCGCAGCTTCGCCCACTCCTGCGCCTCGCGCCACCCCGGCTGCTCCCGCGGCATCCGCGGCAAAGCCTTCCGCTCCAAAGCCGGCACGTCCTACCGCATCCAAGTCCGAAGCTCCGAAGCCCGGGCAGCGTATGCCTCGTCCGGGTGATTCCCGCCAGCATGGCAATCGCGCCAACGGCAACGCCCCGCGTCCGCAGGGCGAACGCCGTCAGGGCGGCAAGCCAGCTCCGGTTCCGGGACCTCGCGCACAGCGCAACAATACCAATGCTTCGCAGGGCGGCAATGGCAACAATGCCGCCAATGGTGCGAAGCCGCACACTCCGGGTCCGCGTCCGGGCAACAATCCGTTCAGCCGCAAGCAGGGCATGCACACCCCAACACCGGGTGACATTCCGCGTCCGCATCCGATGAACCGTCCGAACGCCAACAACAATGGCGAAGGCCGTCGTGGCGGCCGCCCGGGGCAGGGTGGCGGCCAGCGTGGTGGTTTCCGCGGTCGTCCGGGTCAGGGCGCCGGTGCGAAGCCGGGCCAGTGGGGCCAGCATCGTCCGGGGCAGGGTGGCGGTCAGCGCCCTGCAGGCGGTGGTAACCGTTTCGGTGGCGGTTCCAATGCCAACGGCGGCGGTTTCCAGGGCGGTAATAGCGCTCCGAGCAACGGTCCAGCACGCGGCGGCGGTCGCGGTCGCGGCGGTGCTGCGGGCGCATTCGGACGTCAGGGCGGCAAGTCCTCGAAGGCCCGTAAGAATCGTCTGGCAAAGCGTCAGGAATTCCAGGAGATGAAGGCCCCGGTCATCGGCGGCGTGCGCATTCCTACTGGCAACGGCCAGACCGTTCGTCTGCGTCAGGGCGCATCCCTCGCCGATTTGGCCGAAAAGATCAACGTCAATCCGGCTGCTTTGGTCACCGTGCTCTTCCATCTTGGTGAGATGGCCACGGCAACCCAATCCTTGGACGAGTCCACCTTCCAGATCCTCGGCGAGGAAATCGGCTGGGATATCAAGATCGTGTCTGCCGAAGAGGAAGACAAGGAGCTGCTGCAGCAGTTCGACATCGACTTGGATGAGGAAGAACTGCAGGAGGATGAGGATCTGAAGCCGCGTCCGCCGGTCGTTACCGTGATGGGCCACGTCGATCATGGTAAGACCCGACTGCTCGACACCATCCGCCGTACCAACGTCATCGCACGTGAGGCCGGTGGCATCACCCAGCGTATCGGTGCATACCAGGTGACCGTCGATCTTGAGGGCGAACCGCGTAAGATCACGTTCCTTGATACCCCAGGCCACGAAGCCTTCACCGCCATGCGTGCCCGTGGCGCCGAGCTCACCGACGTCGCGATTCTTGTGGTCGCGGCGGATGACGGCGTGATGCCGCAGACCGTGGAAGCCATCAACCACGCGCAGGCAGCCAACGTGCCGATCGTGGTAGCCGTCAATAAGATCGATAAGCCGGGAGCGAACCCCGACAAGGTCCGCGGCCAGCTCACCGAATACGGTCTCGTGCCGGAAGAATACGGTGGCAGCACCATGTTCGTCGACATTTCCGCCAAGCAGGGCACCAATGTCGACAAGCTGCTCGAAGCCGTGCTTCTTACCGCCGATGCTGAGCTTGATCTGCGTGCCAACCCGGATATGGACGCTCGCGGTGCCACCGTGGAAGCTCGACTCGACAAGGGCCGTGGTGCCGTGGCGACCGTGCTTGTTCAGTCCGGTACGCTGCACATCGGCGACTCCATCGTCGCTGGCACCTCCTACGGACGTGTCCGCGCCATGCTTGACGAGAACGGCAACCATATGAAGGAAGCCGCGCCGTCCACTCCGGTGCAGGTGCTTGGCTTGACCTCCGTGCCGACCGCAGGCGACCTGTTCCTGGTGGCCTCCGACGACCGTACCGCACGCCAGATCGCCGAGAAGCGTCAGGCCACCGAACGTGCCGCCCAGCTGGCCAAGCGTCGCAAGGTCGTGTCTCTGGAAAGCCTCAAGGAGCAGTTCGCCAAGTCCGAAGTCGACATGCTCAACATCGTCATCAAGGGCGATTCCTCCGGTTCTGTCGAAGCGCTGGAAGATTCCTTGATGAAGATCGAAGTGTCCGACGAGGTCGGCATCCAGGTGATCCACCGCGGCGTCGGCGCCATCACCCAGAACGACGTCAACCTGGCTACCGTCGACAAGGCCGTCATCATCGGCTTCAACGTTCGCCCGAACCGTCAGGTGGCGGATCTGGCCGAACGTGAAGGCGTGGAAATCAAGTACTACTCGATCATCTACAAGGCCATCGAAGACATCGAGGCATCCCTCAAGGGCATGCTCAAGCCGGAATTCGAAGAGGTCGTCACCTCCCACTCCGAGATCCGCGAAATCTTCCGTTCCTCCAAGTTCGGCAACATCGCGGGTGTCATGGTGCAGGACGGCGAAGTCAAGCGCGGTACGAAGTGCCGTATTCTGCGCAACGGCATCGCAACCGTCAACGATCTTGAGATCTCCTCGCTGCGTCGTTTCAAGGACGACGTCACTTCCGTCAAGGAAGGTTACGAAGCGGGTATCAACCTCGGTTCGTTCAACGATATCGAGCTTGGCGATATTATTGAGACCTTTGAAATGCGGGAAATCGAACGTAAGTAGTCGATTGATTCGAACCAACGATCGATAACAGGAAAGGAACGCCCACAGCTGACATACGGCTGCGGGCGTTCCGCGATACAACAAGAACTTATTTCAAAAACTAAGCTGATACATTCATCTGATTGAAGGACGATAATGGCAGGAACCAATCCTCGCGCCGCACGTATCGCGGCGTTGATCCAACGTGTGATCGCATCCTCCATGGAGGCGCAGCTGCACGACAAGCGTCTCGCAAACGTGACCATCACCGAAGTGCGTGTGACCAATGATCTGCAGATCGCCAAGGTCTACTGGACCCAGCTTGGCCGTGAAGGACACGAGCAGGGTGAACGTCGCCGCGCACAGCAGGCGTTGAACCAGGCCAAAGGCCGTCTGCGTTCCCTCGTGGGTACTAAGGCCGGCCTGCGCCTGACTCCGCAGCTCGAATTCGTGTTTGACGAGGTGCCGGGCGAAGCACATGAGATCGAAGATATTCTCGCCATCGCGCGCAAGCGTGACGAAGAGCTCGCCAAGACCCGCGAAACCGCGCAGTATGCGGGCGAGGCCGATCCGTACAAGCATCCGGAAGAGGATGATGACGATGATTTCGACGATGACGACGTCGAAGTCGAAGATTGGGACGATGACGAAGAAGCCTGAACATTCCGGTCTGCTGGTCATCGACAAGCCGCAGGGCGTCACCAGCCATGACGTGGTCGCGGCCGTACGCGGCGCCCTGCATATGAAGCGAGTCGGGCATGCGGGCACGCTCGATCCGATGGCCACCGGCGTGCTAGTGGTCGGATTCGGCAATGCCACGCGACTGCTCAACTACATTGTCGACCATAACAAAACGTATGAGGCCACCATTCGCCTTGGGCAACGCACCACCACGGACGATGCCGAAGGCGAGCTGCTGCCGGGGGAGCGGACAGCGAGCTTTCCCTCGCGTCAGGCCGTGGAACAGCTGATCGCAGAACGGTTCACAGGGCGTATCGAACAGGTGCCGAACGTCTACTCCGCCATTAAGATCAACGGCCATCGCGCCTACGATCTGGCGCGCGAAGGCAAGGACGTGGAGCTTAAGGCACGCCCTGTGACCATCGAAGAGTTCAACGTGCGGCAGGCGCGTTACGGCTACACGCATAGCGATCATGCCGGCGCGGAACTTGCTGGCGCAATCGTGGACGAGACGGCAGGCGATGGATGGATTGCCGACACCGCACTGCATGAAGACATGCAGCCCGTTATGGAACTCGACGTGACCGTGACCTGTTCCGCAGGTACCTACATTCGCGCGCTCGCACGCGATTTAGGTGAGGAACTCGGGTTGGGAGGCCATCTGACGATGTTGCGGCGCACGCGCGTCGGCAGATTCTCGGTGGATATGCCCAACGTCATGAGCGCCCACGCTGAATCCAAAACATTCACCAATCGTGAAGGCACGGAAGTGACGCGCAATCGTGCGGTACTTGACGATGCCGATCATGCGCTCGATCATGCGCTAGATCCCGTGGCCAGTGCCGCGGCTTCCATGAGTATGCTGGCCGTCAGCGAGCAGGAGGCGGCCGACTTGCGTTTCGGACGCAGAATCGCACATGACATACATACGACCACGGCGGCGTACGTTGAGGAAACCAACGATTTGGTCGCCATCCTTGAACGTGCGAAACGTGGTGAGGCCAAACCGGTCGCGGTATTCAACTGAACCATCCAATCAGACAACAGACACGAATCCATACACAAGAAGGACATGATGAAGACAATCACGCTCACGCCTGATGCCAGTGGCATGGTGGATTGGCCTACACTGAGCAACGATAAGAAATCCGTGGTGACCATCGGTTCGTTCGATGGCATGCATCAGGGCCATCAGGCGGTGATTCGCCGCGTGGTGGAAGTCGCCAAGAAGGAACAGTCCTTCTCCGTGGTGGTGCTGTTCGATCCACGCCCCGCTTTGGTACACGGTTATGCGGCGAAGAACGGTGGTCAGGAGCCGCCGACCGGTATGGCTGACACGCAAGCGCTCACCAGCATGCAGGAGCGTCTTCGCACCATCAACAAGCTGGGAGTGGATTACACGCTCATCGTGCACTACACACTGGCATTCGCGGCGAAATCATACCGATTCTTCCTCGGTCAGATGGTCGGCAAGCTGGGTATGCGCGCCTTGGTGCTCGGTTCCGACGCGGCCATGGGTGCGAATCGCGCCGGAGACGTGAAAGCCATTGAGGATCTCGCGCTCGCTACTGGTGTGTTCCAGCTTGAAGTGGTTGATGATCGAGGTCCCGGAGAGACCCGCGTGCCAGCCAATGCCCAACCGGTTACGCCGACCGGCCATGGCGAGCCGGCAGACCCGCTGGAAGGCGCTTCCAAGGCGGAACGCCGCGCATGGAGCAAGAAGAACCAAGCCAAGCTCGTGCGTGTGTGGAGTTCCACGAATGTGCGTTACCTGCTTGGCCGGGGACGCATCAAGGACGCCGATGCGATTCTGGGGCATCCGCACGCCGTGGAAGGCATTGTGGTGCACGGCGAGGAGCGTGGACGCACCATTGGATTCCCGACGGCGAATTTGAGTGACAATGTTGCCGGTTATCTGCCGGTTGACGGCGTGTATGCGGGTTGGCTCGTTGATTTGGGAGCGAAGACTACGGAGAGCGACCATGCGGAAGCGGCGTCCGATGGTATTTCGCAACAGTTTGACTCGTCTTCCGTTGACGCCCGCCTTGCCGATCATTCGCCATATCGTTGGCCCGCTGCGATTTCCATTGGCACCAAGCCGACCTTCAACGAGGCGACCGGCATGAATGAGCGTGTGGTCGAGGCCTACGCCATCACCGACGATTGGCTTGATTTGTACGATCATCAGGTGCGTGTGGAATTCGCTGGCTTCCTGCGTCCGCAGATCAAGTTCGATTCTGCGCAGGATCTGGTCGACGAGCTGAAGCGCAATGTCGAGGAGACCAAGCGAATTACTGCCTGATACTAATCGCAGCAATAATCGCAATAATAATCACGATAATGACAGTGATTAGTGAATGCTGGTATTTTCGATAAATTCGTATCAGTATTCAAAAAATAGCGGGGTTCTTACGTGAGAATCTACGTAAGAACCCTACTAATATAGTGTTATATAATTATGGAATTACCATAAGATTAATTGCGGAAATGAGAGAAGAATTCCTTTGTTTCCGGATCTTGCGATTCATCCATGACCTCATGTGGCGTGCCGTTCTCAGCAATGATGCCATGGCGCAGCAGCGCAATGCGATCGGCTGCATCATGTGCGAAGCTCATTTCATGGGTCGTCATAAGGATCGTGGTGCCCTGCTCTTTGAGTTCGGCCACCATGTTCAGCACCTCGCCCACCAGCATCGGGCCAAGCGCCTTTCCCTAATCCGTCTTCTCTGCCCACGCATTGCGTTGCAGCTGCATAAGCATAATGTATATGCTTCGCGTGTACACATGCGAAAACGGTATGTAGGGTGTGCTATCGCAACATGGCGTCAAGCGCATCCTGCAATGTGTCGACTTGAACGATCGACAATCCGGGAATCGCGATTCCCCTACGTAATGTTGGCACTACAGCGGTGGTGAAGCCAAGACGGGCGGCTTCGCGCAACCGGTATTCCAATCGCGGCACCGGACGCACCTGCCCGGTCAGCGAGATCTCACCGACCGCACATGTGGTGCGACTGATCGCCTTCGATTTCGCGGCGCTCGCCAACGCGCCCACAATCGCCAGATCGCAGCCCGGCTCGCGCGCCTGACCGCCGGCGATCGTGGAAATATACAGGTCGTTTGCCAGAAGATTGACGTTGCCATGCCGGTACAGCACCGCCACCAGCATGGCGATGCGGTTCGCGTCCACGCCATTCGCGGCACGTCTCGGCGTCGGCAGCACGGATTTGGTGACGAGCGACTGCACTTCGATGGGAAGACTGCGATGCCCATCCAATGTGAATGTCACGCACGTGCCCTCCACCGGAGTGGGATTGGCGGAATTGGAAGACGACAGAAAAAGCCCCGACGGGTCCGTCACCTCTTCGATGCCTTCGCCGCTCATATCGAAACAGCCGACCTCATCGGTGGGTCCGAAACGATTCTTCACCGCGCGCAGCATGCGAAGCGCGGTTTCGGCATCCCCTTCGAACTGGCAGACCACATCGACGAGATGTTCCAACGTGCGTGGGCCGGCAATTGAGCCGTCTTTGGTGACATGACCGACCAATAATACCGGAATATCAATCGTTTTTGCGGTGTCGATTAGGGCGCTCGCCACTTCGCGCACCTGCGTCGACCCTCCAGAAATGCCGTCGACTTCCTGCGAGACGATGGTCTGTGCGGAATCGACGATGGCCAGCGCAGGCTTGTTTTGCTCGATCAGTCCAAGCACGGTCGACAGGTCGGTGGTGGCGGCCAGTAGCAGATTCGGCTCGACTGCGCCTATTCGTGAGGCCCGCATGCGCACCTGCGCTTGCGATTCCTCGCCGGAAATATACAGCACCGTGTTGCGTTCCGGTTGTGCCGCGCAAAGACGGGCCACGTTGCCGGCGGTTTCCAGCAGCAGCGTCGATTTGCCGATGCCCGGTTCACCTGCGATGAGCGTTACGGAGCCGGGTACAATGCCGCCGCCGAGTATGCGGTTGAATTCCGTGAAACCCGTGCTGATTCTGGAAATGTTTTCCGTGCCGATTTCCGTGATGGGCTTCGCGGCGGAAGCAGGCACCGCATGTGATTGCGTGCGCGATGTGCGCCCGGGGGCTGCGGTGCGTTTCGAAGCGGCGGGACGGGCCTCATGAAATTCCTCGATGGTGCCCCACTGGCCGCATTCGGGGCAGCGGCCCAGCCATTTCGGGCCGTTCCAGCCGCATTCGGAGCATACAAATTGTGAGGACGTCTTTGCCATACCGCCGACAATACGGATATTTTGAGACAAGCGTTCGCCACGATGTTAAGGGGGGTGTTGATGCGGGAGTGCTGCGTGATTGCGTATCCCGGCTTTGAGCGTCTTACGGATGTGAAAGAATAACAGCCATGTCTAATACGCAAACTTCCTCTTCCCATGGCAAGCTGATTGTGGCTGTCGTTGCCGCCGCTTTGGTGGTTGTACTCGCTTTGGTATCCGCTTTTATTTGGCCCGGCTGGGCGTTGAACAGGGGTGACGAGGCGGGATCCCAAGGCGCCACTACCTCTCAGGGAGCGTCGCAGGGTGCCTCCGAGCCGACTACGCCGTCCATCGACGCGGTGGCTTTGCCGGATGGTGCCAGCGAACTGCTGAAGGCCATGCCTGATTCCGTACTGAATTTCGCACGTACCAAGGCCGATGCCAGCACTTCCTGGAGTGGCGCGTCTCCGGTTGAGGAGTACACGCTGACGTATTCAACCGGCACGGACGGTCAGGAAGTCACTCTTGAAGTGGCACAGTGGTCCCAAGACGAGGATGCGCAAAGCCAGTACGACAATCTGACCGGCGCTATGACCGGCAAGGAGCTGGGCAGCGGCAATGTGAAGGTTTCCGGTGAGGCTACCGGCGCCTACAGTGCCAAAACCGATCCGAACGATGAGACCAAGGCCATTGCCGTCTGGCGTAACGATACCGTAGTGTTCCAAGCCACTGGTGCCAAGGATTCGGTGCAGCGCTTCTACCAGCAGTTTCCGCTGTGACATTTGGTGGTCGGATACTAGACTCGCATGATGCACGCATGATTCTGTCGTGTCCTATGAGGGTTGTGGTTGATCTGATTTTCCAATAAGAAGGTGCGTGCTTCCACCATGTGAATGCGGTTGTGCGCGTTCGTCCCCGAAGCAGTGTAGTATTGGGCAAGTTGCAAACTTTTACCCTTTGAGTTTAAGAACGGAGGCTGAGATGGGCTCGGTCATCAAGAAGCGCCGCAAGCGCATGAGCAAGAAGAAGCACCGCAAACTGCTTCGTAAGACTCGCCACCAGCGCAAGTAGTCTTCAGGCGCGGTTGAAGCGTCGCTTAAACAAAATCCCGCATATCTTTTCTGATATGCGGGATTTTTGCATATCTCAAGGAAATAAACGAAAATCACGACAACGAAGTCACAGGCAAAATGCAACATCAAAGTCAATAAATGCAAATGAGGCTGTGCGTTCGATGTGAACGCACAGCCTCATAAGGGTTCGCGGAACTTCCTCTACTGCTCTAATCTCACTTGTTGGAGTTGGTGAGCACGCGCGGGCCGTTCGGATCGCCTACGATGACCTGATCCACCATGTGCAGGAACAGGCCGTGCTCCACCACGCCGACGGTGTTGATGAGGTCTTCGGCCAGAGCTTCCGGGTGTTCGATGCACTCGAGGTGCAGGTCGACCACATAGTTGTTTTCGTCGGTACGTACCGGATGACCTTCGGCGTCGAGGCGCAGCACCGGCTTGTAGCCGCGTGCTTCGAACTTCTTGACGACCTGGCCTGCGCCGAACGGAATCACCTCGACCGGCAGCGGGAACTTGCCAATGGTGTCGACGACCTTGGATTCGTCCACGATCCACACGATCTTGTTGGAGTTGGTGGCCACGATCTTCTCCCACAGCAGGGCAGCGCCGCCGCCCTTGATGCCGTTGAAGTTCTTGTCGACCTCGTCGGCGCCGTCAATGGTCACGTCGATGTGATCAACGTCATCGATGTCGACGATCTTGATGCCGTAGCCTTCGGCCTGCTCCTGGGTGCGGCGAGAAGTGGTCACGCCGGTGAACTCCAGGCCTTCCTCCTGCACGCGGCGACCGAGCTCGTCGACCAGGAAACGCACGGTCGAGCCGGTGCCCAGACCTGCGATCATGCCGTTCTGAATCAGCTTGGCAGCTTCGATGCCGGCTGCTTTCTTCAATGCGTCCTGCTGTGCCTTGTCCATGATCCTCCTTCGATATGGGGTTAAGACCGTCTCCATATTATCGGATGTGTTGATTTTTGTACGTTTGTCGACATGTCTTGGCCGATGATGTGCGATCAATTGCTGGCAAATGTTTTCACGAGGTGTTTCACGCGCTTTTTTGGATGGGGATATGGGTTTCGGTGTGCGATTCCGCTAATTGTGTTTGACCGCGAACGGCGCGTCCTCCAATACCAGTGTGCCATCGCCCTGCACATACCCTTCCACCGCGATGTAGCCGCAAATACGGCGGAGTCCGCCGTCGAACGTCGGACTGGAATTTGGCGGGGGAGTGAAACGAATGGTGCCCGACACCGACAGTCCCGAAGGGCTTTTCCGGCGTGGTTGCTGGGATTGTTGCGGTTGCGTCGCCGATTGTGGTGCGCCTGCTTGCGATTCCTGTGTTTCTGGTGATTTCAGGGAGTCGACGATTTCATCAGACTGCGTCGCCGATTGCTCGGATTGCGTTGGCTGCGCCGTTCCGTCGGATGCATTTTCTGCGTCTTCACGCGGGAAATAATCCGTTTTGATCAGCATTTCCGCATATGATTTGTGCGGTGCAGTGGTGTCGGATGGCGTGGAGTAGGACGTCGCGGTGTCGAATGGCGTGGAGTCGGACGTCGCGGTGTCGGATGGCGTGGAGTCGGATGCGGTCGTGGCAAGCACGGTGGTCGGTTCCAGCATTTTGTCGGATTCTGCCGTCATTCCGTTTGGGGGCAACGGCAACGTCGCCTCGTCGGGTGCGGGGTATCCTTCGGACTCCACCAGCATGTCCGCTATGGAACGCGGCCGCGGTTCCGGATCGGACACGTCCATCAGAACGTCGGTCGGAGAACCGCCGGCGGATTCGCCCTGTCCACGTCCGATATGGTATTCGTCCGAAGTGATTTTGCCGTCGAGCAGCATCTGAGCATCGTCGGGAACATCGGTGCCTTGCGAGTATTCGGAAGCCAGCAGCGATTGCCAGCCCTCCAAAGGAAGATATCCTTCGCGAACCTTCGAACGGCAATCGCCGGCATAAGTGCGCGCAAGCTCATCCACCTTCTCGTTGCCCGCATTGCCGGCATGGCCCTTGACCCATACGAATTTCACCGATCCAGGACGTTTGGAAATCTCGGCGTCGATTGCGCGAATCAAATCCGCGTTCTTCACCGGCTTCTTCTGCGAGTTCTTCCAGCCGTTCTTCTTCCAGCCATGTACCCACGTGGTGGAACAGTTGATCGCATACTGCGAATCGGTTTCGATCACCAACGGTTCGGAACCGGGATGCGCGCGCAACGCCTCCAACACCGCGCACAGTTCGCCGATCTGGTTGGTGCCGTTCGTTGCTCCACCGGCGTCGCAATCACCTTCATGGTGGTGTCCCGGCTTGCCGCCCGTCGCGAGTTCGTGATCGGCCCAACCCCAACCCATCGGACCATTCGGATTACCCAAAGCGGAACCGTCTGTAGAAACCGTAATCGTCATGTCTCTACCCTACGAAAGCCGCAAGACGCCTATCATACGGAGCGAATCGCGTCTGACGGGCGAACAGTCAGTCATCCAAACACAGCATGACGGAAGTGCGGAACGGTGTGCCATCATAATCGAACGACGTCGTGCCGTGATGCCGTTTGCATGGCTTCGTTTGAAATATTCCGTGCACATGACGGCCATCGGTTGGCGTTCGGCGTCATAGTCTTCGACGATGGCGATGCGCATTGTTCACCTCCCATGCAGATTTCCCATGCAGATTGGCGGGGCCTCTGGGCTGAGCGTTGCGTCGTCATCAGTCAAGCAGAATGCGAAGCGGGGCAGTAGGAAGACGGTCGCGTGCGCTTCATGCCAAAATTTGACGTTTCATGCCATATTGCGATTCGTATTTGGTTGATTTGTATTTGGCTGGATATGCGAGAAGCCCACCTTCTTCTCGAAAAGAAGGCGGGCTTCCTGATGGATTTTACGAATGATTGGCGAACGGCTGGATTATGCCGATTCGCCGATTATCACTCGGCTAGGGCTTTGTCCACGACTTCGGTGGCTTCGGCGAGCACCTTGTCAAGAGCCTCCGGGGATTCGAAGGACTCAGCGTACACCTTGTAGATGTTTTCGGTGCCAGACGGGCGTGCCGCGAACCAGTTGTTCTCGGTGGTGACCTTCAGGCCTCCGATCTTGGCGTTGTTGCCCGGAGCCTCGGTGAGTTTGGCGGTGATGTTTTCGCCGGCCAGCGTGGTGGCAGCAACGTCGTCGCCGGAAAGCTTGGCGAACTTCTGCTTCTGCTCCAGCGTGGTAGGCGTGTCGATACGCTTGTACCAGCTTTCGCCGAAGCGCTCCACCTGCTCCTGATGCAGCTGTGCCGGGTTCTTGCCGGTCTTGGCGGTGATTTCCGCGGCCAGCAGGTCAGGGATCAGACCGTCCTTGTCGGTGGTCCATACGCGGCCGTCCTTGCGCAGGAAGCTCATGCCGGAGCTCTCTTCGCCGCCGAAGGCGACTTCACCCTTGAACAGCGGATCAACGAACCACTTGAAGCCGACCGGAACCTCAACGAGCTTGGCGTCGATGGAAGCGGCCACGCGGTCGATCAGGGAGGAGGAGACCAGCGTCTTGCCGATGCCGGCGCCTTCCGGCCAGCCCGGGCGATTGCCGCCGAACAGATACTCCACGCACACGGCGATGTAGTGGTTCGGATTCATGACGCCCCAGTTCGGGCATACGATGCCGTGGCGGTCGGCATCCGGATCGGTGCCGCCGACCAGATCGTACTTGTCCCAAGCGCCGTTGTTGAGGGAGTCCACGAGGCCCTTCATTGCGTACGGTGAACTCGGATCCATGCGAATCTTGCCGTCGTGGTCGATGGTCATGAAGCTCCAGGTCGGGTCGACCTGCGGGCGCACCACGTCGATGGTCAGGTTGAACTTCTCGTTCATCAGCGGCCAGTAGTTGACGGAAGCGCCGCCGAGCGGGTCGATGCCCAGGCGCACGCCGGAGGAACGGATTGCGTCGAAGTCGATGACGTTCTCCAGATCGGCGACATAGTGCTCACGGAAGTCGAAACGTTCGACCAGGTCGGACTTGACGGCCTGCTCGAACGGAACACGCTTGATGTTCTTGAAATCGCCGAGCAATTCGTTGGCGCGGTCGGCGATGGCGTTGGTGACGTCCGCCGGAGCCGGGCCGCCGGTGACCGGGTCATACTTGAAGCCGCCATCGGTCGGCGGGTTGTGCGACGGGGTCACGACGATGCCGTCGGCCAGACCTTCGCCGGTGAAGCGCTGGGTACCGTCAGCTGCGCGGTTGTGGGTCAGGATGGCCTGAGACACAACCGGGGTCGGGGTGAAGTCGTCGCGCGAATCGATGCGCACGGTCACGCCGTTGGCGACGAGCACTTCGATGGCGGTCTTCCAAGCCGGCTCGGACAGGGCGTGGGTGTCGCGGCCGATATACAGCGGGCCGGTCACGCCGGCCTTTTTGCGGTATTCGGCGATGGCCTGGGTGATGGCGACGATGTGGGCCTCGTTGAACGAGGTCTTCAGGGACGATCCGCGGTGGCCGGAGGTGCCGAAGGAGACACGCTGCTCGGGAACGTTGGGGTCGGGGACGACGTCATAGTACTTGCCGATGACCTCGTTGACATTGATTAAATCTGCTGGGGTGGCGGGCATTCCCGCATTGTTTGCAACCATAGCCACTATTCTGCCACGCTTTTGCTGCGAATGTGCGTAATTGTCCCATTATGTGCGATGAATACGTTGTCTATTTATTGCATGCTCAGATATAAATATAAGTATTTTCGATAATGATGGATTGTGCTTTCGGTCGATTTGCGCAATGTCAGATGATGGTGTATAGTTCCATGCTATTCGACTGAAGCAGGGTTGCTAGTCAACATAATGACGCAAGACCTGAGATGTGGTTTAACTATAGTCATATCTCAGGTCTTTTTTGTTGCCCGAAGCAGTGTTGCTCGGATCGAATCGGTTGTAAGGGAAAGAAAGGAAAACAGGATGGCTGACTCACTCGCAGCGCAGATCATCGCTGCAATCGGTGGTCATGAAAACGTTCGCAGTCTGACGCATTGTGCCACTCGACTGCGCTTTGAATTGGTCGATGCATCCAAGGTCGATCAGAACAGTCTCGAGCACATGCAAGGCGTGCTCGGTGCGGTACCGCAGAGCGGTGACCGTTTTCAGGTAGTAATCGGCGGTGGCGTTGCCACCGTGTACGAAAACATCATGCATCTGCCCGAAATGGCCAGTGTCGGCGGTACCTCCGCATCCGGCGATGGTCAGAAGAGCAATGCCGACGTTAAGGCCGAAGCCCGTTCCAAGGCCCGCGGCAAGGTGGCCTGGCTGGACTCCTTCTTCGAGTATCTCGCCGATTCTTTCCGCCCGATTCTGGGCGTGCTGCTCGGCGCTTCCATCATCATCGCGCTGGTCAACCTGCTTATTTCGCTGGACGTCATTCCGAATGACGAAGCCTCCGCGGGCTGGGTGTTCGTGAAAGCCATCTGGAAGGGTGTATTCTACTTCCTGCCGATCATGGTCGCCTACAACGCAGCCAAGAAGCTCAAGGTCGACCCATGGCTGGGTGGTGCCATCATGGCCATCCTCATGACCCCGCAGTTCACCGGCTTGATGGACGCCAAGACCACCACGTGCGTGGAGAATGCCGCGCTGGGCACTAAGTCTTGCACGGCCAGCATATTCGGTCTGCCGATGGCATTGAGCGACTATTCCGGCAACGTGTTCGTGCCGCTGCTCATGGCTGCCGTACTTGCTCTCGTCTACCACGGACTGAAGAGGATCATCCCCGAAAGCGTCCAGCTGGTCTTTGTGCCGTTCTTCTGCCTGATCATCGTTGGCGCACTGACCGCCTTCATCATCGGCCCGATTGGCGTGTGGGTCGGCAACGGTCTCGGCGTCGGCTTGGCCTGGATGAACACCCATGCTCCGTTCATCTTCGCCATCATCATTCCGATGCTGTACCCGTTCCTCGTACCGCTCGGTTTGCACTGGCCGCTCAACGCCCTGATGCTCATGAACATCCAGACTCTCGGTTACGACTTCATCCAAGGCCCGATGGGCGTGTGGAACTTCGCCTGCTTCGGCGCTACGGCTGGTGTGCTCTTCCTTGCTGTGCGTGACAAGGACAAGGACATGCGCCAGACCGCTCTGGGTGCGCTCGCGGCCGGCCTGCTCGGTGGCGTTTCCGAACCGTCCCTGTACGGCATTCACCTGCGTTACAAGCTCATCTACAAGCGCATGCTGGTGGGCTGCGGTCTCGGTGGCGTCGTCATCGCCATCCTTGGTTGGCTCTTCCCATCCGTCACCGCCGCCGGCCAGACCGTGCATGGCGTGACCACCACTGCCTTCGCATTCACCTCGTTGCTGACCATTCCGGTCTTCAATCAGATGTGGGTGTATGCAGTGTCCATCGCCGTGTCCTTCCTCACCTCCTTCCTGCTGATCATCACCTTCGACTACCGCACTCCGGAGCAGAAGGCTGAAGTGCTGGCCCGCAAGTCCGCCAATCAGAAGGACGCTGTCCCGTCGGTCGAAGCCAAGGGCGCCGCTCCGGCTGCTGCCACTGCGACTGCCGCTGCTGCCGCTACCAAGACCGAAGCCCCGGCTGCTGCTGCCGCCACCGACGAAGTGAACGCTCCGGTCGCAGGCCATGTGATCTCCCTGGACGAAACCGGCGATCCGGTGTTTGCATCCCGCGCACTAGGCGAAGGCGTCGGCATCCAGCCGGCAGACAGCACTGTCGTAGCGCCGGTATCCGGCGTGCTGCAGACCGTCGCCGAAACCGGTCACGCATTCGGCATCAAAACCGATGATGGCGTGGAAGTGCTCGTGCACGTCGGCATCGACACGGTGAAGATGAACGGCGAAGGCTTCGATGTGAAGGTCAAGGCCAACGAACACGTGAACGCGGGGGACACCCTCGTTGTCGTCGACTTTGATAAGGTTAAGGAAGCTGGATACAGCACCACCACATTGATGACGGTGCTGAACACAGTGGCCTTCGCGTCCGTCACGCCAAAGACCGGCGTCGACGTCAAGGCCGGTGAGTCGGTGATCGACATTCAGCGCTGACCAATCGCATAGTCGGAAGGGACCGGCATGGACGTTCTTCGCGTATTCAACAATAATGTCGTACTGGCAAAAGACGGCAATGGTGAGGTGATTCTCACTGGTCGAGGCATAGGCTTCCAAGCCAAGCCCGGCCAGCATGTTGACGACGCGAAGATCGTCCGTCGGTTCGTTCCCGCAGATGGCAAGGATCCCGACCATATGGCCCAACAGGTGGCCGGGATCCCGCCCGAAATCATTCGTCTCGTTACGGACGCCATGAACCGCACAGGTCTGAAGGAACAGGCTGACAGGCAGCCTGCATTGGTTCTGGCGTTATCCGACCATGTTTGCGGTGCGATTCGTCGATCGCAAAACAAGCAAACAATCGAATATCCACTGGAAGCCGAAGTGCGTTCGCTCTACGCGAGTGAATACGCCAAAGGCAAAGCTCTGGTCGATGCGATGAACACGTACCTGGGCGGCGCCCTGCCGGATTGTGAAGCTGTGGCTTTGGCCTTGCATCTGGTCAATGCAGGCTTCTCCACCGGAGATCTTTCCGCCACATACACCATGACCGGCGTCATCCAGCAAATGCTGACGGTCATCGAAGGCTATTACGGCATCAACCTTGACCAGCGCAGCGTCAATGTGGCGCGTTTCATTACGCATCTGCGCTATCTTTTTGTGCGCATCCACCAACATGAACAGCTTGATGACGAGCCTGAACCAATCGTGGAATCCATCAAAACCTCATATCCGAAAGCATCGGATTGCGCGAACAAACTCGCGATCATCATCAAAATGCGCCTGAATGCAAGTCTTTCGCAAGCGGAAATCGCCTATCTCACCTTGCATATCGCACGAGTGACTTCTCATGCGGCGGAATCGCATGAGAATGACAATATCAATGCATAACCTGCATAAAATGCATAATCATCGTAATAAATAATTATTGATAATTACGATTAATAGTTACTGATTTACATTGGCAGTATTGGCTTCGTGCGCTTCCGGCACGCGCACGCACAACGACTTACGTTCCACGCTGAAACGAATATGCTGCGTTTCGGGAAGCATATCGCCGTCAACCTGCGCCAAAACAGGCTTCTCCAACTTGATTTCCGCGCTGACGCCCTGAATCTGGTCAACCGTGGAATTCGTGGAAAGCGGACTCTGCTGTGCCTTGCCGGTAATCGTCTGATGCAGCACATCGCCAAACAGATTCGCCCAACCGATCAAACCGCCGGACGTGTCAATAATCTCATAATCGAGGATGCCATCATCGTATACGGCGTCGGGCATGAGTGAAAACACCGGAATCTGACCGCAATTGCCAGCCATGAACGTGCGGAACGTCAGTCCGTGCGTGGTGTGCGTGCTGCCATCCGTGCTGGTGATGGTCACGTCTCCCTTGTACTTCGGGGCGAACAGATTCTTCACGCCCGACACGAAATAGGCGAGCCAGCTGATGTTCTTCTTCAACTTAGGATCGGTGTCATCGATCATCACCGCATCGAATCCGATACCTGCGATAATAAGGAACGCATGGCCATGATCGGCGGTTTCATCATCGAGCAACGTCAAACGGCCGACATCTATCAAACGCGAGCCGTGAGACGTTGCAACGGTCAACGCCGCATCGATATCATCCACGGGAATGCCCATATTGCGGGCAAACAGATTGCCGGTGCCAATAGGGATGATGCCCAGCGCGTGGCCGGTTCCCGAAAGCGCGCTCGCCACCGTGCGCACCGTGCCGTCGCCGCCAACCGCGACCACTACATCGGCGCCATGCTCCAACGCTTCTAACGCGCAGGCGCGACCATCCTTATCAAGCTGTGTTTCGATATATTCGATCTGCGTAAGATGCTTCGCTTCGCAGAACTCCTGAATATGCTGTTTGCGCTGTTCCGCTTGGGGCTTTGACGGATTGATCACGAACGCATAGTGCACCTGATCGTCGTCGCGCTTGTCGAGCTGCTTGGCAAGCCTACGGCGCTTATATTCGCGCACCGCGAAAAAGACGGACGTGCACACCGCTGCGACCGCAAGAACGACAATCACAATGATAACTGGCATAGGCATGTCACCTATTGTTCACGTAAGACGCGAAAAAAGCGAATCAAGCACGATTTATTCGACGATTCCTGCACGTTGTATGCAAAAACGAGAGGCTTGCGGCGAGTGTCGGCTTTCGGCACTAGTCTAGGAATCATGCTTGATATCCAATTCATTCGTGAACATGCTGACGTTGTTAAGGAATCCCAGCGCAAGCGTGGCGAATCGGTCGAACTGGTCGACGAGGTGCTGCGCTCTGACGAGGTTCGTCGTTCCTCTCTGAAGGAATTTGAGGCTGCACGTGCGCAGCAGAAGGAAATTGGCAAGAAGGTCGCCGCGGCTCCGGCCGACGAAAAGGCCAAGTTGATTGCCGAAACCAAGGAACTCTCCCAGAAGGTTTCCGAATACAAGGCCGCAGCGGACGCCGCAGCCGAAAAGTACACCACCGCCATGTGGAAGCTCTCCAACGTGGTTGAGCCGGAAGCTCCGGAAGGCGGCGAAGACGATTACGTGGTGGTCAAGAAGGTTGGCCAGATCCGTGATTTCGCAGCTGAAGGTTTCGAACCGAAGGACCACCTGACCCTCGGTCGCGGCGTTGCCGGCATTGATATGGAACGTGGCGTGAAGGTCGGCGGTTCCCGCTTCTACTTCCTGCGCGGCCAGGTGGCCCGCATGCAGATAGCCATGCTCACCATGGCTGTGGACCAGGCCGAGGAGCATGGCTTCACGCTGGCCATCACTCCGACGTTGGTGCGTCCGGAAGTGATGCGCGGCACCGGCTTCCTCAACTCCCACGCCGACGAAATCTACCGTCTGCGTGAACCTGACGAGCAGTACTTGGTCGGT
>OIEU01000335.1_pt1 | contig 24241 bp, 24 predicted proteins | sample 1581831 | NCBI WGS metagenome assembly OIEU01 (sample SAMN03281007, study PRJEB24777) | human gut metagenome | isolation source: fecal sample PR166 from 1 month old female Malay infant, vaginally...
TTCATATTCTTATCTAGATTTTTTTTCTTAGACAATAGTTTCTTGCGTTCCTCAATATATGATTCATCATCGAGGTAACCATCTTCATATTCAAAATCAAGGAATTCTAATCTTTTCTCTATCCTACCTATCCTTCTGGAGATATCTTCTACAACTTCAAAGTTCGTAGTCTCATCCAAGATAGCATTGATATGATGGATTGTTTTGTTTAAAAGGATTTGTTCATTGATCCTCTTTTTACAACTGGGACAATAATAATATTTATAAACTTTTCTTCCTTTTCTATTTCCGTTCCGTGAATAATGAATCGTAGGGATCTCGCTACACCAGCTATCACATTCTCCGCATTTGATTAGATTCTTGAATAGATATTTGTAACGATTTTCTTTCCTTCTCCCATGTAAAACTTTCTGTATCTCTTCATAATATTTCTGTGAACAATATGCCGGTGAGTGATCCTGTATGTCGACATATGATGTCAAGAGTCTTCCGTAAATGATAGGATCCGTGACTGCTCTGTAGATTTTTACATAAGACCAGTGTACTCCACAAGCCAGCTTGAAATCCAATTCGATCGCTAGTGAATCCAGTGATCTCTTGTGATCATGGATCTGTGTTAGGATATACAGCATTGTTTCGACATATGCAGCATCGATTTCCACTCTTCTTCCTTTTGCATTCTCTCCTGGATTATTCTTAAACAGATAACCAGTAGGCGGTGTCTTTCCTCCTTTTGTATAATTTCCTTTATAAGCTGAGGTAGTCAGACCGATACGTGTTCTCTTACGGTCGCGATGTACCTCAGTTTCATCAGAAAGTGTGATGATTCGTGGTCCAATCGTTTTATCCGGATGCAATTCGATATCTTCTAAACTTGCCCAATCCCTGTTATCGGAGATGACAGTAACATTATACTTGCTAAAAACATAACGAAGGGAATTACAATGATTTGCATCTCTGGATAATCTGGATGCCAACCAGACATAGATGATGATTTCTTGATTCGCTGCAGCTATATCTCTCAACATCTCTTGCATGTGAGGTCGCTTCAATGTCGTTCCGGAATAGCCTTCATCGACATACCATTTTTCTATCGTCCTGTCATCTCTTGCAGCAAGCTCATTGCATACTCGTTTTTGTGATTCGATACTGTAGTTCGATTTACTTTTTTCTGATGAGCTTCTTCTGGCGTAGCCAAATATTTTCATATGTTTTCCTCCTTCGTGTGAGAATATCACACACTTTCTGAGGATGATTTTTATCTCATATGTCAAAGTTCTTTCCTTTGATATATGAAGAGAAAAATTATATTCCATATATCTCCGCCTTTGTTTGCTTTTTTGAACAAAAAAAGCATCCACGCAAATATCTGCAAGGACACTTTAATTGAATTGACCATTAGGTATCTCAAAGATAATACATTATTATAATACAGACGACTATGATGATTGTCAAGCACTTTTTTAGATAAAAGTCGAAGTGCTGACAACATCAAAAAATAAGAATATCATGATAGTACGATGGAGGATCTAGTTCCTATCTTCACACCAGGGTCACCCTTTTCATACAGCTTATGCGGTGACAACGGGACAAAAGCCGGTGATTTGCTGGCTTTTTAATTAGTGAATTAAAATTAAGAAATAATTAAATATGTCATTATTTCAGAAACTTATCGACAAGATGCTACGATTTTTTTCAACGTGCTATGAAGTTTACGATTACACACCGCAGACGATCAGGATAGGACCGGATAGCTTACGGGATATAAGAGCTATTTCAACATCATCGTTTTCACCGGAGCTGCTTCCGGGGCCTCATACATCTTCTGCAGATCCTTGTTCCAGTCAGAGCCGAGGGATGGTAGATCATCGACAACGTTCTGTATTCTATGGAATGGTCGGACGAATGCTTTGAACTCTTCCGCAGCTGCTCTGCCTGCTTTATCGTTATCCGATGCAAGTATGACGGTATCGATATTCTGATTCAGGACAGGGCGAGTGAGATAATTTACACGGAATGTCTCATTCATGACATTACAGCTGTCGCATGCGAGTACGTTGAAGTCTATCTTCTCACCGGCTTGCTTCTTGGCCGTGATATAAGATAACCCATCGATATAGGCTTCTGTCAAGACTAGTTTCGTGGCCTTTGGATCCATTTCAATGAAAAACCCGGTAAATTTATTTCCTCCACCGACATCTCCTCGAAAGCCCGAATAGGTCGAACGTACGAAGGCGGAATCTATCTTTCCTTTATAGTTCTCACATGCGAAGACGCAGTTTCCTTTCGCATCCAGAAAGATCTTGCCGTCATCGACGAATCGCTTGACGAGATCACGGTCGATCTTTCGTTTGTCACATAGGTACTCATAGATCTTCGAGATATTCTGTTGTGAATCCGGAAGCTTGAATTCGATCTGTTCATATTTCGGTGCGATATACTGCTTCTTGTCAGGCGCAAGTCCGTTATGATATTCGATCAGGATATTCATCGCCTCCGGGAACGTCTTGCCTTCTGCTTTTCTCAAATATTCCAATGCAGATCCATTGATATGCTCGGTGTGCCAGAACATCGCGTTGTTCCTCGTATCGATGACCAGAGAGCTATGCTGATCACAGCGGTAATAATTCTGCCCTTGTCTTTTGAAGCTGAAGCCTGTACGATCCTGCAGGAAATCCATCACGGATATGTTCTTCTTCAGAAATTCGATTTCTTCATCAGAGAACCTCTTCCTGCTATTGTCTTTGTATTCACCATAGAAGCTTTTGTACAATTCTTTTGGCATGACCCTGATCTTCTCATAGACGTCTTCTCCGTTCGGCGTCCGATGATGCTGCGACAACTGGATCTCTCGATCTGCATAAAAATGCAGGACGTTATTTTCTTTATTGTCGATATCCTCCTGTACGAAGTCCTCACTGATCAATAGTACATGATATCTATAAGCTCCTGCTTCCTTCGGAAGGATGACGCGATGGCTGTATTTCGTACCATTGGCTTGTTTGATCTTCTGTTTGAAGCGTGATTTTGGAATACTGATGTTGACGATCTCTTTCATATGTCCTTACCTCCTAAAAAATACCTGGCAACTTGCCAGGTATCATCAATCAAAATTTAAAACGTATCCTTTATGGATCCCGTTCTCGTCATAGACGGTACAGGATGCTGTGTTTGCCTGTCCTGCACGTACTGCTGCATTACCGGCTGCCATACATTCCTGATACGTCTGGTCGAAGGTCTTGCCTTCTATGAAGGGAAACGATCTGCTCTGTGCCGTAACAGGCACATCTTTTTCTATTGGTGTGGGTTCCTGTTTCTGTTGCGGTGGCGTATCCGTTCGTGGTCCCTCTGTCTTTGGAACACTCTCTGTCTCATTGCTTTTTGGCTTTTCTATATGGATATCCAAGGTCTTCCGTGCTTCGTTCCCATGTGCGTCGCTCACTTTATAAACGATCTGGTCTTCTGTCATTTCGAACGTCGTCTTCCTGCGAAGATCGCCATCGACGATATCGATGACAGAATCTATATATTCCTCCGCCTTCAGCTCGGAACGATCAGACACAGTTATGCTGGATCTGTTCAAGCTGATCACCGGTGATTTGGTGTCCTTCACTTCCACGAGCAGCTTCATATCCTTTTCCTTCTTGCCGTTGCTGATATGGTAGACTGCCCAATAGGTGCCGGGCTTTTTCGTATCGATCTCATCACGATTCGGAAAGGTGATTACCGCTTCGGGATCATAAGAACGGATGTAGGAGGCAGGCTCGAATGGTTCTCCTGCCTCGAGCTGTACAGTCTCACGATCGAAGGACAGGTACAGCTCTTCAAAGTATTTCAGCCACTCATCCTTCGTGATATAGAGCAGAGAAGCGATGACCGTAAGGACGGAACCGATGATGAGCATCCAGGTGATGTTCCGAAGCCATTTCCTTCTGACCTTTTCATAATGCTCATCATAGAGTCCCATCTCATTCGCTATCTTTTCCAATATCTGCTTCAGCTGTCCTTCCTTGATATCCGGATCTATCAATCCGGATAAGTCGATACCGGATCTCCTTGCGTCTATGAGGAGCGTCAGCTGCTCGACGCTGAATCTTGGGTCTGCGATATCCTTGACTTCGATATCATCATCGATCGCCTTTTTTATGATGTACCATTGTTGGCTGGTGAAGGCAGTGTTCTGATAGCGTTGGTATTTATCTTCCATCAGACCGCTGTATTTCCTTTCCTCGATAAGACGCTGCGATTGACAGAGATATTCATGGGCCCGGTCTGATCCGTATTCACAGCGATGCCGGCATTTTCGAATAACTGCAGGTTCTTCTGGTCGATCTTGATGTCCTCCAGCTTTGCGCCATCGAATGTATTCTGCGCAAGGATCGCATTCAAGAATATGGCTCCGGTGAGATTACAGCCGGTGAAATCGACGCCGGTGAGGTTACAGGCTGTAAAGTCACAGTTCTTCATGAGGGAGCCGGTGAAGTCGATACCGGACAGATTCCGGTTCTTCAGGTTCATCCTGCTGTAATTACTCATCGTCCAATCGATGGTAGGCATCTCCTCTGTCTTGCGGCAGATCTGATTCGCCCATGCTTCATGCACGTCGAGATCGGTCAGTATCTCCGTTTCCTCACGTTCCCGTATCCCTTCTGATTCCACCGCCTTTCGCGTCATCTGTATATAGGCGTTCAAGTCGTGAGCGATCGGATCGAGCGTCATCTGCGCATCACTGTCGAGACGGATCGCGTCACGGAGCAGTTTCAGGGAACACTCCAGCATATCGAGGCAGATATCCATGTTGATCGGATTGCCGGTCTGCTTTTTGTCTTCTTCCGATGCCTGCAGCTGCAGCAGCGTATCCTCTACCTTACAGGTCTCATATGCGATATACAGCCTCGCATGATCGGCGAGGGAGAAATTCGCCATTCGGAAATCGCAGTCTCCTGCACTCGTATCTTCAAACGTGCAGCGTACGAACGAGGTATGCCTGAGATCACAGGCATTGAAATTACAGTCGATGAACGTACATGCATTCATCGATGCGATATTCCTACAGTTCGTGAAGGTGCAGCCTTTGAAGATATTACCTTCCAATATCCTTTGGTCATATCCGGCCGTATCCATTAGCTCCAGGTTCATGAATTCACAGTTCTCGAAATAAGAAGTGAATATCTTACAGGAGCTCTTTCCTTCCAGTTCAATGATCTGGCGCTGCGGAAAAATCAGACTGGTCTTTTGCATACTATATCCGGCTTCTCGCTGCTGTCTTTCCAAGCTTTTGTAAAAATCCATCAATGATATCTCACTATTCGTTTGTACGAATCTCTTTATCTGTTCTTCCTTCATTTTCTTCTCCTTTCCATTACCTGGCAAGTTGCCAGGTAATATCGTGTTCATGGTCATTACACACATGGCAGATCACCATGTTGTTAGAATACATCTCCATAATTCGATAATAGAGCCTTCATATCGATCCATCTGACAGCCGGCTTTGGTGATCTCTCTTCGTTTGGATCCATATTCTTGCCTCTATAGAACTTACATCTGTCATAAGGGATCATCCTTGCGATGAAAGGGGATTTCCTCTGTCTGTGGATGACGACTTCACCAAGATTCAATTTTTGTAGACGATCGATGCTTATGACAGGACGCGTCTCATACCAGCTTTTCGATGGCAGCCATATCTGTCTGGAACCACACATCTCACTGAACCTTTTCAGTGTATCCATCTGAGAGCCTAAGATATACACGGTATTGGAGCAGTTGTTCTGGATCGTCGTCGCTACTTTGTCTCCATAGACTTCTCCTAGCTGAGAGAGATCCTGCACGACCAGTGAGAAACGTACACCGCGGGAACGGGATGCGGTCAGCATGCTCTGGATATCCTTTAATGGAGGACAGTTACCGAATTCATCCAATATGACATTCACAGGGATGGGGAGTCTTCCTTTATTCCCTCTGGCTTCGTTGATGATCACCTCGTAGAGCTGCTTTAGGAAGATCGTGACGAGTGGATAGTAGGTCTTCTTCTCATCATGCACAATCAGATAGATCACCATCTTCTTCTGTCCGAGAGCCTTCATATCGAAATCAGAATAGGAGGTCATCCGCATGATCTGTTCGTTCATCGTCAGGATATCAATCTTCGTCGCAAGGACCTTCTTGATGCTCTGCCGCGTCTGTTCCGGCGCATTACAATAATCCATCAGATACATATGACTGGTATCGTCCAGCCTTCTTGATTTTTCCAACACTGCGCCCAGGATGTTGTCGGAGCGCACCTGCAGTGCCTTCTGTTGTTCCTTCGTGAGCTTCACATCTGCATAGTTCAATCCCAGCTTGATCGCTTTGAAGTTGATGATCCCATCTGTCATATCTCCGTTCCGGACGGCTTCCTCCATCAGGAAAGCAGCCATCCCGATGATGCAGTCCCTTGCGGAATCGTTCCAGAAGGGATCCTTGACGTTCGGATCATAGGTGAGACTGTTTGCAAGATCCTTGAGGAATTCGATCGCCTGAGAGTAGTCAGGCTCCGGTATCCTGGCCAGCCACTCTGCTTTCTCGGCAGGTGTGAAGGTAGTCTCTTCTGCTTTCCATTCCTTCAGTGCCTCCTGATGATCCATATAGGCCTTCTTCCATGTATCCCATGCCAGTTCTAAGGGCGCCCAGGCATCGGAAGCCTTCGCATTGACGAGATTCAGCTTGATGATCTCATACCCGGCCTCTTCGAATTGCTTTGCCGTATATTCGTAGAGCTCTCCTTTGGGATCGTTGATGACGGCACATTCACCGGACATACAGACGAGCTCGATCATCTGCAGGATGACAGAGAAGGTCTTACCGGAATTCGTCGTACCGATCAGAATAGAATGATTGTCGTTTGCATCGACGAAGATCGTCTGCTTCCGGAATCTCGGCATATAGATGGGGAGGCCGGCACGCTGTGTGACAGGCTTACCATCTATCTCCCAACGTCTTACGGTATTGAGCTTGTGCCAGTCATCGATCCGGAAGAATGTCAGGAGTGCATTATAAGGAAGCTTCGGATAGTTCAGGATACGATCGGCTTTCGTCAGAAAGGATGTTTCGTTCAATACCCATCGTATATCTTCTTTGGTTGACTTTCCTTTATCTGCTTCATGAAATTGCACTCTGGTCAGACTGCGCTTCGCTTCATGGATAGAGGAGAGATGTGTAAAATTCTTCTTGTCATCGTCCAGCTTCTTCTTGGTACTTTTCGAAAACATCCCCAGAAGGATGAAGACAGCGATGAGTACCGTCAGTATATCGATGACCGCCCTTGTCTGCGGGATCTGATCCAGTAGACTGAGATCAAAGGATGGCTCCAGTCTGTCGAATACGAGCATATTGGTCAGGTTGATGGCCGCAAGGATGATGAGTATCCTTGCGAGAGCTATTCCGAGCAGAGAGATGATGAGTTTTCGTATCATATATATTCTTTTCCCCTTTCTTCACTCCGGATCTGTTGTTCTTCATATTCTCTTATGAATCTTTCCAGATCTCTTTCTTTTTCCTGCGCGTCCTGATGTATGATCCGCTTGGAGCCTTTTTTCAGGACTGCACTCAGTTTTTGCTTATGGATCACTTTCAATTTCTTCCGCATCCCCATACGGGCAGGGGGACCTTCTGATCGAGAGTGCAAGGATTTTTGTGGATCAGGAGGTATCTCTTTTGGATCGTCCGTAAGAAGCGGCACAGCGGTCTCATCTGTCCCATCCATGAGCGATATACGGCTATCTTGACCTATAAAGATCTTAGGCTCACCTTCGGATAACGATATATCCTTCGCATGCATATAGCGGAAGAGGGTGTCTCTATCGATCTGCAATGTATCTGTTTCAGAGATGTCTTTCCAGGCATCGAGATTTTTTGCATATCGATGGAGCGTATAGCTTTTGTCTTGTTCGATCTCGACATGATAAAAGCCCCGTTCATCCAGGAACAGGGCTGCATCGGATGGCAGGTCGATACAGGCTGCTCGATCTTGCAGCTTGATACGATATATCTGTTCATCCTGATACCGGATATTCTGTTTTGAGAACCATAGATCATATCCTTGTTTGCATTCTGTCTCTTTATATTTCGCATGTCCCAGGATCATATTCCCGATCCTGGAGTAGAGCTTGTCTAGCTCTGTTTTTTTGAAGTGGGAGATCTTTTCGTTCGCAAGCGTGTTCTGAAGATCATCCAGCATCTCGACCTTATCGAGCCACTCTTCGTACGCCGGTCGTATCTCTTCATCCTGCAGCAGGGAGCGGATGATCAGGTTGAGCTGTCTCCTGTATGGCTTCATGTTCTTGGAATTATAGGAGAGTCTCCCTTTCTTCGGAATCGTCGTGTAGAAGCTATGCAGCAGCTGATCATGGAATCTCATATCGAGGCCGGAGATCAGCGTCTTGCGCAAAGCGTCCTTTTCCCTGAAGACATCCTTCGGAGCTTTTCCGTATCTCTTAGTGAATTCCTGACGGAGACCTAATTCCTTCAACCAGGTGCTTTTATATTTGTCCAGGTATTTCTGCGCTAACTTACCTCGCGTTCTGGTATGGACCTTTTCCATGAACACGATATGCATATGGGGATTCTTCTTATTGTTGTGATAGTTCATCCACCAGATCATGTTGTCCGGGTCGAGGCCGATACTTTTGAAATATCCGGGCAGGGATTTGGAAACGATCGCAGCATAATCGTTGACATCATTCATATTGCTTTGGAAGGAGTCCTGATAGTCCTTGAGAGAGACGACAGTGTCCCAACAGATATCGCCGTCTTTATGGAATGCCTTGGCTATCTTCTTCTTGAATCCCGGCATCTTGTCTTTCGTCAGCCAGCCATCGCTGGAGAAGGTACGCGTCGTATCATCCTGACTCGTATAGCCTAAGAGTCCACCTTCATGCATACCACGTTCTTTCTTTCTGTCAGCTGCTTTTTCTCTGCCGGTATACTCATACCAGTCCAATAGCGATGCGGTAGAGATCGTACCTTTGAATCGCGAGCCTTTCGGTGGAGCTTTCCCACATTCCAGGAAGCGGAATTTGCTGATGACGTGAGCCTTACTCATGTCGGATATCTCCTACCTGGCAAGTTGCCATGTGATCAAAGACCGATATCAGCATGTGAACGTAATACCTCCAGCTTCTGTTTCATATAAGGCTCCAGAGTCATTGCCAGATCTTCACTTGTGCCAGCGTATTCAAATATATGGTTCAGAGAACTTATGAGCTCAGGATCATCATATTCGACTCTACTTCCTTTCCAGGATCCGTGTCTGTCGTTCATATCATTCACGAATTTGATCGCATATCCGCCGGCATCTCCCCAGCATACAAGGTTTTGGTCATAGTCATCTATGAGGAAATCATTCTCTTTGACTCTTAGCGGTACATGGTCTGTCTTGTTTTCTCCGTAAGGGACCAGGATCACGTTGTGTGGATCCAGAGAGGGGAAGAGCTCCTGCAATACCTCTCGCTTTTCACACTCGGCGAAGGGAGAGTCGATATAGTGTGATAGGATATAGATCCGATCGGGAACTTCAGACAATAGCTCCTGCAGGCAGTGGACAGCGAGACGATGAGGAAGAAGGTTCCTGAAGTAGCCTTCCTCATATAGTGGTTCAAGCGTAGTCAGAGTGTCATCGAATTTGAACAGGACGCCATCCATATCGAAGAAATATCGAGGCTTCGCAAATCGATCCTCCATATAGGCTTCCATGAGGTCATTCAAGAAGTCAGCACTGAATACCTGTTGTCCCTTTTTCTGACACTGTCGTTCGATACGTTCCAACAGAGGACGATCGAAATGATCTTCGAGGCAATCCATATAAGCTCGTCTGGAGACGTTCAGGGAATTCTCGAGCATGTCATAATTGAAGCCGTTCGGATCGGAGCCGCGCATCCTTCGATAACAGGAGAATCCCTTTTCCAGCAGATCGCTCATTCTATCAAATGCATCCAGGAGAAGCATGGATCAATCGACCTCCTCGCCAAGCTCTTTCGCAACTTTTTCAAAGATGCTGTCTTCGAAGATACTGTCCAGATTTTGAACGAGATTCTTGGCATCTTCAAAATCCTTTGGACGTTCCTCATCGGAGAGCCTGAAATTTTTGAGCATGGTGACAGCAGCTTCATAAGACATCATGGCATAGCGGAGGATATGATTGAGGGTCATATCTCTTTGGTGGTTTTGTTGTTTCAGAGCATCTTGGATCATCAGATTCATTCTGGTAAGATAGTCTGTCCCGGTATCTTTATCCAGCTTCAAAACATAATACTCTGCAATCGCATCTTCAACTATTGCGGTGATCGATTTAGGCGTAATATTGAATTTTTCTGCTTGCTGTTTTTCTAATTCTTGTAAAGTATCCAGCTTTTGAAATGTATCCAAGCTAAAGCGGAATGATTTTCTTTCTTTCACTTTCTTACCTCCAATTTTATAACCTGGCAAGTTGCCAGGTAGCTATTTGATGAAGAAAAAGATTTTATAAAAATGTGTAGGACGATTGTAGGACAACCCTATTTTTTTCGTAGGACATATGTCCTACAGTTTTTTCCAAACTCCTTTATTTATCGTGTTTTTTACATGTCGGACAACCGTCCGACAAAGTCCGACAAATGTCTGACAGATGTCCTACAATAATTTTACGATTTGAAAATACGAAAATAGCTGATAAATAAAGCGTTTTCCCATCTTTTTTGTTTTTAGAAAACGGTCGTTGACCGTTTGTCCCACCGGATTTTGTCGGACAAAATCCCTTATCCTGCTTCACTAAAAACAGCGTTTTTAGTGAAGTGGCGGCTCCCGGGAGGGAGCCAGCCATCTCTGGTACTCCTTCAAGTGTTTTTTACCATGATCGAAGTCTTGATACATATTGTTCTTCCTCATCTTTTTACCCTCCTTATCATCATTTCGATTCCTGTATATCACTTCTTGAATCTATGACTTGGCAGCTTGTCAGGTCATAGAAACGTGTCTTTCTCTTTCTCCCGCCGGCATAGATCACGGCGCTGCTGCCGCTGGCACTGCCATCGGCAGCTATGGAATAATGAAGAAAGTAAAAAAGCCATCTTTCCGATGACTTCGTTTCAAACATATCTTTTCTGTTTTCTTTCTCGCTCTATCATATTGTGATCGTTTTGAATTCTGCGAATTTGTAGAGGAATTCACACAGATGAGAAATACTGTGCACTTTATATGTGCAGGTGGTATTCTCGTCTTGCTGCCTGATCTCCAGCGCTCCGCAGTGGTCTGGATCGAGCAAATACAGACCATCAAAAATTCTTGTCACCTCTGCTTTGCTTTGCATGAGTCCTTTCGCAGTCGCCATCCATTCCAATGCTACCTCTTCAAAGATTCCGTATTCATAATCAATAAATAACATTGTGTTCCCACCTTGTAGAATCTCACCGGTAACTATATCTCTGTCTATTTCTTCATATGCAGTCAGTAGCAATTTCTCAATCTCGTTTTTATTGATGTGCGGGTTATGGATCGTGATCTTTGCGACCGTGTCGTATAGGCTGGAGCGGACAGATACTTTTATATCTTTCGATGTGTATCCAGATTCCTTTAATGTCTTTCTTATCTTTGTGCTTAATTCTTTATTTGTCATTTTATTATTCCTCCATGCGGGGTTACCGCTCACTTCATATAAGGTAGCTGCCTTACACTTTCTTCACACCGCTGGAGGTGGAACAGTCAAGGAGCCCAGGGGCAGGGTGGAGATTTTCCGAAAGGAAAATACGACCCGATCCTTGATTGAGGAGCCGTAAGCGGTATTCCATAGCTACATGGCAATTTGCCATGTAGTTGGCCGGCACCTGAGCCGGCAGAGCTATCCGGCATCTTTTTACTTGATCAACTGCTCGCCAGTATATGAAATACCCTAGAGGAGAGCTCCTCTAGGATATCATGTCTTTGACCCTGCTCATGATTTCTCGAAAGACCTGGCTGTCTCTTTTCAGATGTCCTTTTACGTCTATGACCCTCGCGGTATTTATCCATTTGGAATCGTTTATGAATAAGACAGAACGTTTCTTCATCCTACCGACCTTTTCCAGGCGCATCAGATGTTTTTTGCCGTTTAGGTTATCCTTACTATAGGCTTGCGCATAAGCCCGTTCATTACCACTCATCGGTACGACATACGCTTTATTTTTACATAGGCTCAAAATGAGTCCGAAATGCTGGAAGCCTATCTCTTCGATGAATGCATTTCCGAAATCGATATAACAGATATCTCCTACACGGATATCGACACCTTTTTCCGTACAACTATGGTCATTGTGATGATTGTGATGGTTGAGCATTGATATATAGATTGCTCGGAGATCATCACAGGCTTCGAGTTCTTTCTGCTGCAGTGTCAGTATATCGTCCATCAACTTTTTTCTATCTTCATTTATGGAGATCATATCCTATCTCTCACTTTCTTCAAGATGAAATCCTTGAATTCTTTTTCCGTTCCTACGAACAGCATCCATGACTCCGTATCACGGAAACGGTAACGGATATCACTTGTCCCTATGATCAGGACATAATCGACGACGCTATCTCCTTCAGGCGATAGTAAAAAGCCTGAGCCCTCTGTAGATTCGACCCAGTTCCAACCTTGTGAAAGGGTCTCGACATTTTTGATGTGGGATACCGTGCTGTTTCTGATTATAATGTTGTTGCTTCCGATGATCGTGTTCACTATATTTTTCATATTCTTCTCCTTGCGGGGTCACCGCTTACGATCGTAAGGATGAATACCTTACACTTTCTTCATACCGCTGGAGGTGGAGCAGTCAGGGAGCCGCAAGGCAGGGTGGAGATTTTCCGAAAGGAAAATACGACCCGGTCCTTGACTGAGGAGCCGGATGCGGTATTCCATAGCTACATGGCAAGTTGCCATGTAGAGGCGCAGCCATAGTTAATATACTGATTCAAATGCCGGATATCAAAATGAGATAGAAAAATCGAGAGAGGTGTCTCTCCCGATTTCTTTGTTTAGACTAGGTCATCCAATGACAATCCATCATATGTATTTTCTTCCGCTTCTGCTTGAATAGGCGTATCTTTCTGTAAAGCATCATATTCATCCAGTAATGCTTTTACTTTCGGGTCTCTCTGATATTTTTTCAGTTTCTCCATATACTGTATCTCCTTGACTTTGAGTTCCACCTTTTTAAGGATGACATCTGCACTAATTTCCGCTTTCTTCTTTTTCAGATATCCCTCGATATCCATCTTCATGAGATAGGTACTGATTTCGAATGGCATGGAAATCGCCTCAAAATTCGTGAGTTTCCGAGAGATAGAAACAGTAATGAATCCGTGTTCCTTACTATCGATGACCAAAAGGTCAAATTCATTTAGGGCTTTTTCGGATGCTACATAGGCATCCTCATTATTCAAAACTACTAATTGTGACTGTACTTCATAATAATGCATATCTTTCCTCCTGTGCGGTTCTGCCGCTATCGACTGTAAGTATAGCTACCTTACACTTTCTTCACACCGCTATAGGTGGAGCAGTCAAGGAGTAGTAGGCAGGGTGGAGATTTTCCGTTAGGAAAATACGACCCGGTCCTTGACTGAGGAGCCGGAAGCGGTATTCCATACCTACATGGCAACTTGCCAGGTAGAGAAACAGCCGGAGAGGAAAGAGAAAAAGCTGCCATTCCAGCAGCCTGTCTTCGTATGTCGTACCTCGCATATATCCGGTCATACCTCTTTGTTTCATCGTGTCCGTTCTTATGTATACAATCGAAGGATCGTAAGTGATATCCCCATCAAGCCTGATATCCACCGTCGGGGATGTCAGAAGCCACAGCGTCTGCCTGAGCATCGTTTCCCGTCTTACAGTAATATTCTGTAAGTACCTTTTCGAATTCTAAGAGCGTCGGTTCCATATCCTCTGAGACCTTCTTATGGTCGACACCTGCTCTCCTGCATAGATCTTCCGCTATCATGACATCGATCCCCAGGTCGTATTCAAGCCGTCCATTTCTTCATAGAGTTCGACAGCTAATAATGGCGTTCTCGTTCTTACGTGCTCATGCAGCGCTGCCCGGAACATATCGAGAAATATCGGTAACAGGGTGGCAATGCCCTCTCTTCTTGTGATCATGTCCTCTTTATACTGCCCTGTGAGCTTCTTGTCATCCTCCAGCCGCTCGATGCTCTTGTCCAGATACGATAGAAAATCTCTGCTTGCTGCTTCGAATGCCTTCTTGACCTCATCTTCTTTCAATATGATATCAGCTTCCATTCCTTCTCCTTTCGCGGGGTCACCGCTCATCCCTCCTGTTTCCTCCGCTTTATCTCTTTATGATAGAGCTTCTTCAATTTATAGAAGGTCGATCTCCCTATGTTGAGCTGCGTTGCCGCATCCACTGCCGTGATCGCATGTTGGGATTGCAGGACAGCCAGCTTCAGGAACTTATCACTGCAAGGGATCGCCGGGCGCCCTATGCGGATCCCGTTCTTCTGTGCCTCTTTTATCCCCTTCATCATTTTTTTCTTAATATCAGCCTCATGTCGGATGATCGCTTCACACTCCTTTATCAACTGCCAGAACGGTTCCAGCATATCTTTTTCCACTCCCATATCAGCGAGCTGTATGCAAGTATCCCTGGCTTCCTCCAATGCCTTTGATAATCCTTCCGTTTTCATTCATGACACTTCTTTTCCATCACATAGATAACTTGGCTTCTTCATATCCGCTACATATATCTTACACCAAAAGTCTCGTCCCATTCAATAGATACGGCACGGCCATCGTCTTGAATATATGAAGGGGATGGAACAGTGAGGGACTGTTTCACTGTTCCGGAATATCATCCTTATCCACGGCTGAGGAGTAGGAAACGCTATTTAATAGTTATCTGGCAAGTTGCCAGGTAATGCAGGTAATGCTTTTCATGATGCTCTATTACGCTGTCTCCCAAAAAGAAAAAGCAGGTGTGTTTCCTGCTTCATTCGTTTTACCTTTAACATTCTTTTAGCTTTTTATGTACTGCTTTTATGAAATCATCAAAAGATTCGTTTTGGGCATCAAAATATTTATAATCGCTTAATGAGTAATATATATCCTCTGGATTTACATCATCTAATCTTATAATCATCCATGCTTTTTTTCTACTTATCACTTTTGTCCAGATAGCCCTTAATTCTTGTTTCCCCATCATCGAATTTTGAAACGCGTGACTTAGAAAAAATATCGCCAGATCACATTCATTTAAACCACTTAGAATACTTTCTAAAATATGATCACCATAATCTATGGACTGACTATTTTTGAAAACTCTTATACCACTAGTTTGCAGTTTATCAACCATACCATCAACCATCCCTTTATTCTTCCATGCATAGGATATGAATACTTTTTTTCTTTTTGACTCAGATTCCCAATGATAGCCTTTTTCATGGAGAATACTGATCTCCGGAAATTGAAAACAGGAAACAAAGCACATCATAAAATATTCATAATCCATGTTTGCACAAAAAACAAAATCATTCCACATCCTTTCGCGCATATCATTGTTATCGCTGTCATGCATATCGTACAACCGAATACGGTGATGCTTGCTGCATAGTCCGGTATCATGATATCAAACAATCGTTTGATCCTAAGAAAAAGCATCGGGGTAGCAACAATGTTTATGATCAAACCGATGACTATCATCACGTTTGTCCTATGCCGGATCTTCTTTCCCTTTCTATCTGGATCAAATGCTTTTTTTCCTCATCTGCAGCATGTTTGATTTGTTCGATGCCTCAAATGCAGATAAATAAGCGATACCTTTCAGCCATTTTGCCATGTATGCTTCCTCTTTTCTTTTCGAATGAGCTATCGTAGATATCTTCTTACCTCATCCATGATCATTTTTTCTTTCATCCGTCGATATTGCTTGATGAACGCATGTATCAGGCAGACGAGCCACGGCAGGAGGATCATAGCAGGCAAGCTGATAGATACAAGCAGGATCGCGTTTCGATATTCCTGATCAGATATTGTGGGTAAGACAGTAAGCAGCTTTTTCACATAGGAAAGCAAAGATATCGTCATCATCATCCAGACCATCGAAGAAAAGAAGAGCATCCATTTCTTATATATGCATCTCATACTGATCTCTATATAGTTCAGTGAGAATTTATCCTCGTCCATGAAGAGGTATCGCCGCTTCTTTTCTTTGAAGCTCGATAACGCCTTTTCCTGACGATATCGATAGCTTATTCTATCGGTTATTTTATGAAGCAGCTTATTTTCTGTATTCTTTTCCATATCAGGTTCTCCTTTCTGTATCGAAAGCCTTCGATCATCGAGTAAAAAAACGGGAAATCTCTCGCCTATTTTGAAAGTGTCGTATACTATCGATCAGTGTATGATATATCTTCATTCCATTTTTATAAGTTACCTGGCAACTTGCCAGGTAATTCTTTCTAGGGCGGAGATATCTCATCCGTGGATCACCTGTCATGAGAATCGATGTTTGAATGATAGGGAATAGATCGATGTGTATAATCTTCGATTCCTTGCGGTCATGCCATCTCCTTCAACTCGTTCTCTGTCGCAAGGACATGCAACGGGATATGTCGGTCTCCACAGACGAACAACGCGTCGCCCATACGCAGCTGTTCGATCAGTCCTTTCTCATTCTCATTGACGGTGATGAACTTGCTCAGATCGTTGGTCCCGTCGCGCTCCAGATGCATGATCATCTTATAGACGCTGTTGTTGAAGATAGCCTTTCCATGTACGAGGATATCTTTGCCTGCAAAGTCTTTCGGCTCCTGCGTCGCGATCGTACAGACATTGTGATACTTTCTGGATCTTCTTGTGTATTGTGCTACTCTTTCTGCACTCATCGGCGTCAGTATCTGCGTATGCGCCTCATCCAGAACGAAAGCAGACTCTACGGACTCATCCAGACATAACGACCAGGCAAATTGGTACATGATGTGATTCAGTGCATTGATCAATGTCATCGGCTTCTCCAGCAGCGTCTTCGTACCGAACGCGATGATATCCTTCGATAAGTCCTCCTGACCCAGTGATGTATGTCCATTGAAGTAGATCGACCATTCTTTGAGCAGTGGTTTTATCTTCAGCCGCAGATCCCGCAGCAGCTCCAGCTCCTTCGTATCGGCATGCGGCTGCTTCTGACACTCCTCTATGCTCTTCTGCAGACGTACATCGAGATCAGAGAAGGTCGGATATGCAGAAGCCGGAAGTCCCCGGAAATCCGTTTCCGGCGTCAATCCATGATCGGCATACAGCATGACCATCTGATCTCCTACGATGGAAAGGGTGTCATCACTTATAGAGGGTACGAGATAGCGCAGGATGATCTTGACATCATCGACACAGTTGTATATGGCAAGCTCTGTATCCCATTTGACACTGGCGTCCTCATCCTCTTCCACGGAGATCGGCTTCAGATCGAAGACATTGATGATATGGCCTCGCCGTCCCCAGTTGATGAACGTGCCTCCATAACGCTTCGTCAGGGAGCTGTTCTTGTTCTCCGGGTCTATCCAGATGATCTTTGTGTGTGTGCGGATATAGAAACGGATCAACAGCTTCATCAGTGTAGACTTACCGAATCCGGTACCTCCGACGATGACGAGATTCCCACTCAGGCGATTCAGTGCCCGGGCACTCATCGGGTCATCGAGCCATTGGAATTGATCGAATAGGATCGCTCCTTTATTCATCAGCTCATGTCCCAGCAGGAAGCCGTCACGATCCTTCAGTGTTTCGAATACGAACGGATAGAGACCGGCCAGACCTAGTGAAGGGAGCGGGATACCGATGTTCTTTTCCACTTCAGCGGGGAGGAGACTGTCGACGAACAATGGGGAAGCGACCCGCATCAGATTCTCCTGCATGACGGGAGCACTGGTCAGCTTGAAGCCCTCTGCCCGTAAGCGGAGATTGAGATCCTGACATCGTTTGTTCACCTCCTTTTCTGTGTCAGCATAGACGCTGAAGACGATGGTGATGTTCCAGGTAACATCGTGATTGTCGACGATCTCTTTGATGTAGGTGTTCAGGGAGATCAGTTCATTCTCCAGGATCTCTCTCCTCGTAGGGTCGTTCCCGCTCTTCTGATATTCTCTGCTCTTATCATTGTATTCCTTCTTCAGCATACCGGCACAGTCCAGATCCAACGGCTCCGTACGCATGAAGACCTTAATCTCCGGATTTGATACGTAGGAACTCAAGAGGCCAAGATCGAATTGCCGGGGGAGCTCAGTGACGAGCAGAGATTTGATATAACGGTCTCCCAGGATATAGTGGCCTCTTTGGATCTTCAGCCCGATCGGCTGGAACGTACTTTTTTTCTTCAATAGGTCATTATTCCACATGTTCTCCCTCCTTCCGTAGTCTGTAATAGTCATCATAATCGAAATCCGGTTCATGATAGTTGTCTTTCGATAAGAAGATATCTTCACTCTCATCTGCCAGACAGCTGAAGATACCTCGTGAGAAATAATAATCATTGATCAGCGGATTCTCATACATATAAGCGACATAATCGTAGAGATCGTGCATGCACAGGTCCTTCGTCCGAAAACCGGCATACTGAAGCTCTGCGACCAGCTCATCATAGTTCTTCATCAGAGTCGTTTCATCCTCATCGCGCAGCATCAGAAAGAATTCCAGCTCACGATGCGTGTCCTGGAACCAGGTGACCTTTTCAAAATCATTTTGGATCATCGCACGGATGCGCGGATCCTCTTCCTGCGTCTCTTCCCGCAACAGCATCGAGATATGATCGTCGATCTGTACTGGTACGAATACGTAGCCCCAATAGATGGGGAAACGGATCTTATTGAAGATGATGCGCAGGTTGTTCACGATACGGGCCTGTACATAACTCGTATCGATGAAGATGTTCCTGGGTGTGACCTTCAGACCGATGATACGCTCCCGTGTGCTGCCGTTTCTTATATGGATCGCGTCTCCATCGATCATCTCGATATCTGACCATTCCAATGCCGTACTGCAATATTTCTTTTGTTTCTCTGCCTGCTTCATGACCTTCTTTTCTGATCTTCTTTCTTTATTCTTCTTTTTCTTCATATTTTACGATACCTCCCCATATATATTCCTTCTGTCGTCTGATATACAGATACTGTAGGTAGAAGAACACCAGGAAGTTGTGATAGATGGGAGGGAATGGCTGGATGAGCACGATCACGATCCCATAGAGCAGTAAGGTCAACATGAGGAGCGGGACGTTGACCGTATCTCCTGTCATATTGATAAGGAATGCCGGGATGAAGAGCAGGGTCGCTATGCCGAACAGCGCGATGTCGATCCATCGGAACATCCCTCCCAGATGTCTTCCTTTCTTAAAATTCTTCGGTGAGTAGAATCTCATGATCGTTCAAAGTCCTCCATTTCTCTCATATCCTGCATATCTCTTTTTTCTGCATGCGTGGAAGACAGCTCATCGGTGCGTTTCGGATGGATCAGATCCTGGAAACCGGCATGCATGTTCGAAAGATTCTGTGCACGCGTATTCTTCGTTATATAGCGTCCTCCGCGGACGATGCTCCTCTGTCCCATCAGTCGATTACCTGCGGCCAGATAAGCCGATCTTCCTACTTTGGAGACGGTTCTCGCACGGAAGGTGGAGGAATCACCGACACGCCTTGCGGTCGTACCCTCACGACTCAGACGAATGCCTCCTTCATCCTGTGAAGCACCACCTGAGCTGCCGTCATTTCCTTCGGCAGGAGTTCCGATATCGATCCCTTCATCACTATCCATGCCTTTACTTGATGCGCCTATATCTGTGCCATCTTCCATCGCACTATCATACCCTCCATCTGTAGAGACTGATGTCGGCGTATTTCCGAAGCCATAGGTTGGATTGCTCTTATCGATCGTGCCGGATGCGCCACCACCTGCTGGATTCGAACCTCTCCAGTAGCTCTTATCCATACCTGCTTTGTCCAAAGCTAGGGAAGCATCTCCTTTGCTCATATCACTGATGTCGATTCCATACTTCCTCGCTGCCTGCGCTTGTTTCTCCGTATGTGGTTCGGAAAAAGCTCTTGGCGGGATGTTTCCTGCACCTCCGGATCCTGAACCATTTCCGGGACCGTTTCCCGGATCATATGCTCCTGTCATAGGATTGTTGGAGCCGATACCACCTCCATCCGGATAGTTCCCGAGCGAATTCAGGCCCAGCATCCTGCCGGCTCCATAAGTCCCCAGAGCTGCCGCTCCAGTGGCCATCCCGATTCCTTTTTGTCCGATCGCCTGTGTGACGCCCTTCAATGCGCTCATCGCCTGGAAGCCCTGCATCGTCATGAAGAGTCCCATACCATCCCCGCCGATGAGCTGAGCGACTTGACCGGGACCGACCAAGACAGCCAGCATGCCACCCAGGAAGAAGATCCCCTGGCCGACGATGCCGAAGTTTTGTACCGTTTTAGAAGATGTGACAGCCAGGACGAGCAATAGGATGATATATTGCAGGATGTTCGAGATAAGATCTGCGCTGATCAGCTTCACCCATAATCCGAAGCTCCTGTCGTCCGGATTGATGATCCCGGAAATCGGATAGGGAGATATCAGGATCTTGACCGCGATGGAGATCATCCTCTGTGATATCTGTATCGCCATCAGTAAGAACATATAAGCTCCACATACCCCTTCTACGATCAGAAAGATCAGCATGGTGGTATCCGGAAAATAGATATAATCACCATCAGCTCCGATCAATGCAGAGGTGATATTGAAGAAGCCTCCTACAATCGGTACGCCGTCGAACCAATGATCCATACCGCCTTCCGTGGCGTTGATATCGATCAGCTGGTAGGGAGGATATTGACCATTGCTTGCGGAACTGATAAAGATCTGGGAAGGCATCCCTTCATATTCCTTGTACAGTTTGTCAACAATCTCCTGTTGAAGCTTGTTGTCTGTTTTTGGCTTCGTAGTCGCGAAATTGTTCTCTACTACGAAGGAATCCGGAACACTATCCATAACGACGCTCGTAAAAGCGGTGAATTCTTTGATCACCAGTGGAGTCATGGCAACGACGAAAACGATTGCGATGATACGGAAGATCATCCGTAATCCGCTCAGCTTCAATACATATTCTTCATCGATAGTCGCTTTCAATAACATCGTGAAGGCTCTGAGCAGGGTGAACATCAGGAGGAACATCATCAGGATGTCCCACCATTGCCACACCGTTGAATTTGAGCCGATATCGAAGGAAAGGATCGGTCGTATGATGTTATATACACTATCGATGAGGAACATACTTCCTTTGACGAGTATCCACAAGACCCAGCGGACACCATCGATTACTAGATCCATACGATACCTCCTTTTTACATATTGTATATTTTATAGATCGTCGGGATCAGCTCGAGGACGACTGCGATTCCCCAGATGATCTTGAGCATCTTTAAGACAGGCTTTTGTTTCTTCTCATCTTCGTCCTTGACCATCCACGATAGACCATGAGCAGCACTTGCAATGACAGCAACGAGAGGTATCGCCCATAGGCAGATATCCGTAAAGGAATCCAACCAAGGCTTTGCCTCATTTTTCACTCCTGCAGTATTCGGCTTTGGTTTGGCCAGTATAGGGGTCATCGTCGAATAGAAGGCGATGAGGATACCTGCAGTCGCAGGAGTCGGTTTTAATCTTTTCTTGAACATAGGGTATATTGTTTCCTTTCTTATTATAAAAAAGACACATGATGTGTCTTGGATAATGGATGAAGCTACTATACGAATATCCGTACAGCGCCGGAAGAATGAAAAGGGAAATGCAGATAACTGCATCTCCCTTAGGCAAAGACAGACTACTGTTCAGCCTCATTTGCTTTTCTGCGTTTATATGCCATAAAAATGAGCGCTGAGCCAGTAATACCAGCTATGATACTTAATAGCCATATATTCGTATGATCTCCCGTGCTGACTACACCACCTGGAAGTGGTCTATCTGCATAAACGATGGTGCGCAGATGATCATCTCCCTTTACCCAAGCATCATCGACCGTGACCTTCACGACCTCATCCGATAGCTGATAACCGGCAGGAGCCTTCGTTTCTTTTACGTATACTGTCTGATATAACAGTCCATCGAATGACGCGACCCCATCCTTCGGATCTGTCTTTTCTGTTTTGATGACTTCTGTGCACCCCGCATCGGAATACAGAGTAAACGCAGCTTCTTTTAAAATGCTCTTATGATCATAATGATCGACTTTCCGCACATGCAATGCTGGTAAAGGCGCGTGTTTTGGGAATACTTCGATATGGTAGTTCATCTGTTTGGCGGTCTCATCCCACATCGGTACGCTGATCAGTGTCGGCTGTATCGTTTCATAGCCCGCCTGATCACTCACATACAACAGATAGACACCTACCTCCAGATCTGTGAAATCTACGATACCCTGCGCATTTGTCTGTTTCGTCTGTATCGCGTCTTTCACGAGTGGCTGCAATGTATCTGCGGCTTCCTGCAGTCCTTCTGCCGTTTCGATGGCATTCAGTTCCACATTCGCAGAGCTATAGTCCTCGGTAAGCTGATAGCTCCCTTCCTTTATCGTTGCGACATAGGCCAGAGAAAGACCGACGCCTTCTCTGGATAACTTGTCTTGTGTTTCCTCCAGTTCCACATGGATACTGCCTTTCTCCTGTGTAGAAAGATCCATAGGCTGGGGAAGTGCTTCCTGTGCGCTTATCGGCCTGATGCAGCATAATGACAACAACGATAATGTCATGATGCAGACTATCTTATTTCGCTTCTTCATTTCCTTTTGACCTCCTTTTTCTATGATGATAGATTTCTTTTCCCAACAGGAGTGTGATGATCACAAAGGGTGCTGCCGTAAAGATAAGTTCTCGTATCGACATCATCGATCCCTGGATCGATTCCTTTTCCTGTTTCTCGTACGCTGCCCGCTCCCCTGTGACGAGCAGCCTTTTCGTATTGATCCCGTATGGCGTACAGGTGATGAGCGTCACGAGGTCTCTTCCTTCCTGTATCTCCAACAGATCGGTATCCTCCGGATCTGTCGTTTGGATATCGCAGATCCGATAGGCAAGCGTCCTGCCGAGTACATCGATGTAGAAGAGATCGCCTTTTTCCAATTCATCTAATCTGGTAAATAGCTTTGATGATGGAAGACCACGATGTCCGCTTAGCGCCGCATGTGTACTCTCACCACCGACAGGAAGACTGCCGGATCGAAGATGTCCCACACCTTTTGATAGGACGCTCTCACTCACACCGTGATAGATAGGAAGATCGACACTGATCTTCGGTATCTCGATGCGTGCCATGACATCGCTGTCCTTCAATCGTAGCTGTTTTTCATAAGCCTTCTCTGTCAGATACTTGTCACTGATACCCTGGATATAGTTCCCTTGAGTTTGAAACAACATATCGTTATAGGTGTCTGCCGCCTTCAACAGACCTTCCACCTGATCTTCATTGCGTCGTAGCGCTTTGGAATATGTCTTCAGGGAATCGGACTGTACACTTCTCTGATACAGACTGCTTACGACCGGATAAGTGCAGATCAGGAAGCCGGCGAGGATGATCGCTATACTCCACCATCGTCTTCTAGCTCTTTTCTCACGTTTCATTTCCCATCATCCACATGGCTTCTCTTTCTGTGGATACCATAACCGGCGATCATCAGCCCTGCCCCAAGAGCGACCATGACGATCGTCAGCTGTGATCCTGTGACCGGCAGCTTACTTCCGACTTTGTTTACTACCGTTAGATTCATGGAACCTTGCGTCGCATCTGTCTCCAGTTTATTATCTTTTTCAGAAGTTGCACCATCATAGAATTCTTTAAAATGTGCAGTCGCCTCCAGCTTCTGCAGGATCTTATCCGTTGCGCCTTCGCCGGCTACGTAGCTGTTTCTATCGTTCGTATAGGTCGGTCTTACCGTCAATACGATCGGGTCCAATAATTTCCGGTATCCATCCGGTGCTTCTACCTCCGAAAGGTAATACACACCCTGATCGAGACCATAGATCGTGAAATTACCATCCAAAGGTGTGACGATCTCGACGGCTTCATTCGGCTGTGTCCCGCCGTCATGATCATTACCGCCTACAGCATCACGGTTGATCACGTTATAACCGTCAGGAGTACGTTTCAGATATACTTCCTTCGTACAGTCCGCATCGCTGTACAGACGGAATCTTGCGTCCTTCAACGGTGCGTGGTCATTGATCTTCGATA
>OIEU01000343.1_pt1 | contig 23809 bp, 25 predicted proteins | sample 1581831 | NCBI WGS metagenome assembly OIEU01 (sample SAMN03281007, study PRJEB24777) | human gut metagenome | isolation source: fecal sample PR166 from 1 month old female Malay infant, vaginally...
CAACCAGAGTGTCACCTGCCGATAATGTCCTGAGCAGTTTTTTCAGTCCCGGCCTTTCGGACTTTGTACCGCTTATCTTGTCTTCAAAAATCAGCTCGCATCCTGCACAGTTCAGCGCATTACGTTGCAAATCGGTGTTCTGGTCATTTGTTAATACGCGAACATAGCCAATCCCCCCTCATCTGACAAAAACGATAGTGACACTATTGGCTCGTCATTTCTTAATTTTAACGCTAATTACTAAGCTGGAACTGGTGGCCAACTAAATCCAGGAATAATAGCTTCTTCCGCTGGAATAGATTTAATCTCACGTTTATAGGCCATCCATTTACTCAGGCTTTCTTTGTCGCGTTCACTGATATCGCCCAACATCAATTCTGTCCTCCAGTCAGCAGTAATCATGTCTGCAGAGGCAAGCAGATCGGCACGTGTTCGCTCAACTGAAGTGACCAGTTCGTCGTGAGTTGGTGGAGGGTTTACTATCGCCAGCGCTTCGGTTTCAGAAATAGAAATTAGCTCTGGCTTGATAAAGTCATCTTCACTTCCGTCTGCCGCATATGCGTAAACGTTATTTTCTTCATCTTTAAAATACTTCATTATTTTAACTCCACCCACTGAATTAAGGTGCCGCCTGGTGCGGTAACCACATATGTAGACCCCGGTGGGATAATGGCGCTGGGGTATGCCCAAACAGAAATTCCTGCATTGTTTGCCGCATTTCCACCACCTGCCATCACGCCATCGACTTTTATCAGCACTTCAGCAGAGGTAGGTAAATTCACTTTCAAAGAAACGACCCAGGGCTGTTTCGATGTGTTTGTGTATGTAACACCTAAAACCTTATCCGTAACGACACGATACGTCTGGCCTATTCCGATTAGCTGTGATGTGGTTGCCAGGAAGATAACACTGTCACTCTGCGTATGCCGCATATAGGGTTTTGTTGCATCACCGCCACTAAAACCGGCGTTTTTTGTTCCGTCACCAATGACTGCGTTCGCCATCCCGAGGTACTGGATAACAGCCGCTATATCAGACTTACCTATGATGTCCCGCCCGACTTGTGTCAGGTCAGTCAACGACGCGGTGTCAGCGCCAGTGAAATATGCAAGCTTATTGGCGGCACCTGTCAAACCTGCAAGGGCGCTTAGAGTAGCATCTGAATCCTGTTTACCGCCTAAAGCCTGCTGTGTAGCCAGCAAAATTACGGAATCTGTATCAGGAAATCTGAAGTACGGTTTTTTTACATCATTTGTACTGAATCCGATATGTTTTACTGAATCACCAATAACGGCATTGGCTAGACCAAGGTATGTGAGAATGTCGGCAATAGTGCTTTTACCGATAATGTCTCGGCCTACCTGAGTGAGGTCGGTCAAAGCTGCAGTATCATCCCCGTTGAAATACGGTAATTTATTTGCAACGCCCACTAATGCGGCTAACGCAGTCAATGTAGGGTCTAACGGCTGGAAACTCCCAAGGATGTAGGACAGCGTTCCGGCCGTCATCATGTTTGCCACAATGTCATTAGCAGACCAGGAACGTGGAACAGTTCCCTCCTGTCCACGCTGGATAGTAAAGACATCACCATTTCTGGCAGTAACATGAACAATCTCCGTAAGAGAACCGGTTGCAGCATCAATAATCGTCAGTTTAAAAAAGCTGGTTCCTGCTACAGGGGACGGGAAAAGCGTTCCTGTTCCAGCGTTTACGGTAAGAGATGTTGCCGTTGAGCTAATTCCAGCCGCAAGCACTGTCTGAGCATTGTTAGCGGCTAAAAGAGATAGTGCCATTTTTCCTCCGGGATTTTTGGCAATAAAAAACCCACCTGATGGTGGGTTAGTTTTGTTAATATACGTTCTGTATTTTGGACGCCCCGTCTTGTATCCCATTTTTACTCAGAACCCAGCAAGCATCTGCTATATCTCTCAGATATGCTCTGTTTTCTGGAGAAACACCAGGCGCTTGATTTATGACTTCTGATACCTGATCTCTGCTTATCCCTCTTCTCTGACCAATCCCTACTGCTTTGCACATTTCTCGAATCTCTCTGTCTAAGGCGGCTTGATCATATCTGTTTCTTGCCATTGCAATATAATACTTACTATTTAATGCATTAACGGCATTAGTAGTTTCTCTTTCTTTTGCACATTCATGGCTTTTACTGCAATTATCATAGTCTCTTTTATATTTATTATCTTTCAGTTGTTCATTATATAAATTAAGAGTACATAAACCAGATTGCGAGTATGAAAGACCAAAACATTCTTTCGATAGCCTATGTAGAAATTCTTGCGTCTCCCATCCGTTCGCCATTAATTCTCCACGAATAAGATTTATGCTTAACGGTTTTTTACTGTTAGGTTCACCATAGCCAGAAGGTGCTCGTTTAAGAAGAATGTCTCGCTGTTCAGTAACACTTGGATCAGCGCAGCCTGATAAAATAAATAGTATCAATACCAACCAACCAGACTTAAACATGTCCTACAATCTCCGTATATGAAATTTAACGCAATTTTACACCACTCACCCAATGATAGTCACGCTCACTGGTTGATAAAACGGCATGTGGAGCAAGCCGCTGTCAAAAGCCTGCTTGAACAGCGATGCGTACTCATACTCATTACTTTTGATGAGAACGCTAGTCTTCTGGTTGTAAGCCCTGCTATTGAACGTCTGTGCGTTGTATACCGAAGAGTCAGTCAACTTTCTGAAACCCTTAATAATTGAAACACTGGCTCCACCACCAGAGAACAACACCGAAATACTCCAGTGTTGGTCGTTCACGACATCAACTCCATTCACCCCCGTAAGAAATCGCATAATACGACGTTTCAGCCAGGGGATTGTGAAGTAAAACCCATCTCCCTTATAGAAATTCCACGTCATGATCCGCTTGAACAGGTCATCAGAGACAACGACCTGTTCTGACTTGTTTATTACTCTGCGGGTATTAAACGGTACAGTGTTAAAAGTGCATGTATTGAATGCCCCGATCACCAGCTGGCGACCGCTTGCCAATACAGGAGGTTTCACGCCGTATATGCCACGAGCTATCCACCTGAGTTGATCCCCTGCGTTATACCCACCAACAAAAATCGGCAGATTTGCACTTCGCATCCAGTCATAAATATTTTTTGCCATCGTGTTATACGCAGTCACGAAAGCACGGATATTGTCATCATCATTGTACTGCGTGTACAGGTACGAACGGATAATATCCTCAAGCATTTCACACTCCGTCAACAGTTACGCCATCTGACGCTATATAGAAGTAACTAAATGGGTCACCACTTATAATGTTTGTGTTCTGGTCAGGATTAGTAATAATTCCATTAACAGTGATAATAACATTTAGCTTACTAATTAAACTCATATCAATAGCCGTATTGACGGACTGAAGAAAGGTATCTTTCAGATTATTAATATTTAACGGCTTACCCGCATAAATCCCGTTTATGTACTGAATTACAGGTGCTGATACCAGCGTTAAAATTGTAGCATCGGTCAGATAATTCACCCCTTCAGATCCCCACTCAAATTTCACCGTAACATTTTGCTGCAACGGTATAACAAACGGGATTAGGTAGTTATCCGGCCAGTCGTTTATGGTCACCGCATTATTTCTTACATTGGGCGTGACCTCTCCGCCCCCGGCCCACGAACCGGACGCTGAAGTATCTATACCTACTGAAAACGTATGCGGTGTGAGCACTGTTGCAGTTAGCGGAACGTTATTAATTCCAGTCATACCATTCACGCCAGAGATGTTGACCAGCTGCCCGCTGGTCAGTCCATGAGTTATACCTGTGGTAACGACGCCAGGATTAGCATTCGTTATGCCAGTAACGTCTACTGTCGCTCCTTTTAGCCTGCTGATATCGCCGGCAGATTTAAAAATAGCCCCAGCCATTTCATAAATATCACCTCCCCCGCACATAATGATCCAGCTGTTACCGTCCTGTACGACTGATACCAGGCGAGCCTGCACACCATTAACATCAGTAAGCTTCTGCCGGATGAAGCCAGGATATCCCTGAACTGTAGACATCTGGGATTCCCAGACGCGATCACGAAACTGATAGTTTGATTCACGCTCTAAGCCAGGAACTCCTGCAACCGGATTTGTGCAGGTCAATGTAATTTCGTCAGGAACGCTGGTAATTATCTGGGTAACGGTGCCAGCAGGTACCGCCCATGATCCTGTCGTGGTGGCCGTACAAGTTACCTGCGGCGTAACTCCAGACGAGGGAATAATCGTGGCATCGTTAAGCGTATAGGTATAGATCCCATCGGACACTACAAACCCCTGCGGAATACCAAATCCTGCCGGGCCGTCGAATTGCACAGGAACAGTCGTTGCCCCCTGCGTCTTCTGTGGTGCAATACCAGCCTGTTGAGCCAGCAGGTTAAGCATGTAAATGTTAGCCTTAAGCGGCCCTACCGAATTAATCAGATCGACTCTCGCCTGATCGCAAATCAGCAACGCGCCAACGTCTGTACTCACGATATCCTCAATCAGTGAGCCTGGTAACTCGGTGGTGATGCCTGGTGCCATTTGAACTGCCAAAGACACCAGTTGCTCGCGCAGACTTTCTGGGGTTTGAGGAACCGGGCCAGCAGCTGTGTAGCTAACAGATAAATCACTCATACGTTCACCGTTGCAATAATTTTAGAACCGGCGTTGGTTATCGCCGAAATGTTATAAACAGGCGGATCATCACTAACTAAAGCAATTTGTAGCGATGAAAAGTAGGGACTAAATTGCTGTTGCAGGCGGTTAACGTAATACGTCGGCAAAACCTGCTGTATTACCGATCCGTTAGCCGGGATGCCATTGTTCGCGAAGAACGGAGACTCCTGCGGAGCAAGTTTAAGGTTTTGCACCAGCGTGGTCAGATAAACCGCGTCGTTGAATCCATTCTCATCTGTTTCGACCAGAGTCCACTTACCATCTGAATTCCTGCCGTAGGTTCTCATTCAGTGATATTCCCGTTAAATTGCGTTGTCGCTTTCCCGGTATTGCTGCCGCCGTTTCCGTTGGAGTGAACATGGCTGTTGCACCAGGAAACAAGCGACTTCCAGCCCTCGTGCATGATCGCCGGGCTTGTGCTGGCTGTTCCGTCCTGCAACTTCCCTGCCTGACCAGTCAGATTCCACATACCGTCCGTGAGTGTGAAAACTGTTGACCCTACGGTCACTTTGAACTGCGTTGGAGTGGCGATGGTTATGCTGTCAGGAGTAAGTAAAAACGTTGTGTTGCTGCCAGCATCCCGAATGGTGACACCTTCGGGCCCGTAAATGGTCACAACCTGACCGTCGACGCCTTCCCACTCTGTATTACTGATTGGCAAAAATACCAGCGCGCTAAGGTTAGCCGGTGGTGTCAGGTCGGCAATACCACCTCCCTGCCCGCTTACCCCTCCCAGATAAGTATCCGCCGGGATGACTATCCCCTTATCGCCCGGCTGCATTGGGTATCGGATGTACTGAGGACCAAATAGCGGGATGGTAACCTGAGGAAGCACATAAGGGATGTCGCGCAGCTCAAAAGCCACTGTAACCATCTTCCCGCTCTGTTTTACTACACTGGCAGGGAGCACCTTTCCTGCTTTTTGCAGCGCAGCTTCCACTTTTCTTTCTGCAAACCGGTTCATGTTTGCACCAAAATTTAATTTCTGGCCGATGCTCATTTTTTACCTACCTCAATGAACGGATACGCTTCAATGATTGTTATCCACGACTCTGCTGACGGTTGTCTGCTGTTACCGAGCAAACGAACAGAGGAAACCTCAAATTGCCCAGAGAATGCAGAGTCATCTCGGTACTGAGAATACGACGCAGCCTTAATCATCGGGGTTGCCTGCTGCGGCATAAGAATATGATCTCCCACCTGGATATCGCCACGCATGACGCAAGCAACACTCATAACGTCGAACTTTACCCAGGTAGGCTGACCGATAAGATCATTAAAGTGAATTTGAACTGGTTTTTTACTTCGTTCGGTTGCGCTGCCTCTGGATGTCTTGTCTGGATGGTTTGGGTAGTCATTGTCCCATACCCTTATTTCATTACCGTTGACTATCGCTATTTCTACTCCGGTATAGCCTTTATTTTTTATTTTAGATAAAGAAAAAACTTTGAGATCTTTTGCCAACTCTTCAATTGAATCACAAAACAGATCCCTGTAATAGGAAAGGACAAGCAGATCGCTAATATTGATATTAAATGTATAACCGCCAATTCTCTGAAAGCACTGAGTTAATGCTACAGATAGCTTCTGACCAACATTCCAGTTAAACGTAAGTGGTAGTGGGGCTAACTTTCCTCTTGGTGTGCTGGTAACCGGCCCCGCAACAATTATGAAATCCAGCCTTAACTCAGTACCTTGCCAGTTACCAAACACCTGGTTAATTGTGCCGTCCAGCACCAGTCCTGGTGCCGTAATCTTACCAGCCAGTGGTAAACCCGATTTCATGCCGAGGAATATTTTTATTCTCTTACCAAACAGGTCCTGTCGAGCCTGCTGCATTTCTTTTGGGCCAATGCCATAGATTGCTAAATGCGTTTCTCCCTGAGGGGTCGACTCACCAAACCTGAGAATATCGAATTCAATCATTAGCGCGCCAGGGTTATAAACACCGTTCTTATGGCTTGAATACTGCTGGATTAATTTTTCTGGTTTATCACCTTCAGCTGGAGAGAAAATCTGGATATCGTAATAACGCATTAACTGGTTACCTCAATTTGTCCGTTTTTTTCCCTCCAGTACATTTCTGTAGAACTGAAAATACCGGATATAAGGTTAATTCCACCAGTTACAGGAGAACCGACTAATGCCGTATTAATAACGGTATTGTCGGAACTGTCCGTTATTAACAGATACCATCGCTGAGCTGCGATATTCCATTTCAGCTGGCAGTTATAAACCGTTCCGTCAAGAACGGGCGTGAAGGTCATGCTCTGACGTTCGTTGCCAGTAAAAGGGTAATATTGAGTTGTCATGTTGCCACTCCCAATTTACCAAGCAGACCAGTAATAGCCTCAGAGACAGAACCTCCAAGAGATGTGTTACCAAGGGCGTTTACAGTACTTGTCCAGGCTGATTCTGTAACCTTGTCTCCGCCACCAATTTTCCCAAGAAATTTATTTACCGCCTGCTCTGCACCAGTTTCGGTGATCAGAGGCTGCTCGAAATCCCACATCCATGTCAGCTGAGGTAATGCATCATTTCCGCTGGTGACATCCTTTACAGTGCGCAAAATGCAGCGGTTATAGATAACTGATGGGGTAGCAACGATGAATGTTCCGCCCAAGTTGGCGTGTGCCTGTAAGACAGACTGGAGTGCGCTTATTGTTACCAGCTTTGTCATTGCCCCGGTGTTTTCGTTAACCGGGGCCTTCATTTCCAGAGCAACACGCAACGGTTGTGCCAGTAAGGCATTCGCGGCCACAACCTGGTTAGCAAAAGGATAGCGGGCAATGTCATAATCTACTATCGTCGCGCCCTGCACTGGCTTCCAGTGACAGAAATACTTATCCAGGTCTGTAAGATTTATTGCGCCCCCTAAAAGACCAGTAACAAAACTGGCACTTTGGGTCAGGGCAACAATCGGTAGCATACCACCTGGGATTGCCTGCGCGATGCCATCGCACAGGATAACCGGGGATATTTCAAACCCCAGCTTGTACATCTCACGAGTGAACCCCATTATCCCATAGCCCCCAACTGTGATCCGGTAACAATCGCGTTACCCCCCGTGTTGTTGTAAATCTGAATAACCCGGTCCTCTGTAACTCGGCTTCCTGCCCCCTCTTTTGAGGCCATTGCAGAAATTAACTTCGCCAGCACATAGGGATCGTTCAGATTGAGTTTTTCGTTCTCATTAAATTTGGTCGAGCGAACAACATGCCGGATATACTCCTCCGTGTTGTTTTCATTTGATGGAGCCCATTTACTGACGATGTCCCTTACAGTGTTTGTCCCGCGCTGGCCGTATATCTGGAGTTGCTTTGTTGCCGCCAGAACGCCTTCATCAAGTGTTGGAAATACGGCGAACTTCCCACTTTTGGTGTTGCTAGTCTCGTAGCCTTCCGCCCACCTCAGATTTCCGGGGTTGTTGAACCGATCGGCAATCGTGCGACCTTTAGCGTTGACATTAGCTGGCAGAGGATCAACAGGAGCAATGTCTCCGCCAGAAAAGAATCGCTTTACCCCTTTTAGCCACCCCCAAACATGCGGGTCATCCTCGCTACCAGGTGTATACGTTTTTCCTGTCTTAGGGTCTGTCACTGGATTTGCATTAAGAATTGTCGATTCTGATTTAACACCATCAATAATTCCTGTGGTGTCTGTTTTACCAATAATCCAGTCGACAACCTTCCCAATTACTTTTCCAAGCTTCTCGACTTTTACCATGAAGTTTTCGACATCATTTTTAAAGTCGGGAGAGGCCAGGTAATCACCAAATCGCTGAATACCACCAGCGAGCCCGTCGATCCATTTTCCAAGTTCTGGAGATTGAAGAACGGTATCGATAGCACCAGACAACGCATCAGAAAGTTTTGTCAGTCCAGGGGTAAGCGGGCCAAGTCCACGGATGAACGTGTTTTTGATGCTCTGACTGCTGTAGTCGAGTTGAACATTGAAGTCCTGCCATTGCCGGGCCTGCTCATCAGTGATCTGCAGCAATTGAGCATCACGCTTCGCACGTTTCTCCATAGCGTCGATCTCGGCATCGCTCATATTTTTAAAGCGATTGAGGTCGTCAATACTGAAAAAACTGGTCAGGCCGTAGGCGTTAGCACCCTGCAACGTGCCACCTGTTTGCGTGAAAATACTCCTGGCGGCGCGAATCATCTCCGGCAGCAACTGATCCGGAGAGCGGTCAGGGTTATTAATGCCCATCGCCTGGAATTTCCAGCGTTGGGATAAATCGGCCTGGGTGTCACGGATTGCGCCAAGTGTAGCTGTTGGGTTGGCAACTGCACGCTGGTAGTTAATGGCTGTTGAATCCAGTGCGCCAATCGAGGTATTGAGCCCCATTGAGGTAAATCTCTGGGCGCTCGCGGTGGATGCCAGGCGGTTCAGACCGAATAACCCACCAGCCCCAAGAACGCCAGTGAACAGCCCTACAATACCGCCCCATGACAGCAGGCTGACAGTGGCGTCTTTGATATGGCCGGCGAACTCTTTTGAGTCCTTTTTAAGTTTGCCAAATATGCCGGAAGAACCGGCAGTTTTCTTATTAAGGTCACTCTGGCGTTTATTGGCATCGTCAAGGCTGGTATTTATGCGATCGAGGTTATTCACCATCATATTCAGCGCATCAACACCATCCAAAAACGCCTTTGTCATCCCCTCAGCTTCTGAGGATGCTTTTGACGTTTCGCGGGCGCTGTCGCCAATACCCTGCGCAGATGCCCGCCACGCTTCGGGAAGTTCTTCAAGAGCAGCCTGGTACTCATTGAATTTATCCATAAATGACAGGAATTTCTCATCATTCACGTCAACTTCAATAATGGATTTAGCTGCCATTGAAATAACCTCTTTCTTTTAACGCAGAGATAATAAAGCGCTGCCTGTATTGGGATGGGCTGGCGTATTCCTCGCCAGCTATTTCCCTGACTACGTGCCTGAACCCCTCATTAGAGGCCCAGTCTAGGAGGGTATAAACGACGTTTCCTGCGGGGCAGTCTGGTTCGGGGTATCGGTATCCGTTTTCGACGTCAGTAAAGAACCTCGCCACTCCGTAGCGGTCGATAACGTTAACTGACCACCGAACATACCGATCACGCTCCCCACCGTCGGTTTGATGAGTTCCGGTTTCTGAATGGCAGAGGAAACCATAAAAAAAACGATTTCACCTTCCACCTCACGAAACTCGTCAGCGGAAATAATGCCCTGTTTCATCGCAGAATCTAACGGCACAGATTTCCACTGACCGTTGTCATTAAAAATGACTGTTGTCTGGCGCTGGATTTCATCAACAATGTTCGGGCCATCCTGGCCGGTTATCTCCTGTTCCTTTTTAATTTTCTTCCGAAGCATCATTGCCGCTACCCGGGCCGCACCAAGCCCACCAATCTGAGCGATGAAGCTGGTAAACAGACTACCGAGCATCAGGCAATGCTCTTCCACCACCTCATAAGGGAAAGGTGAGGTGTGAACATAAATGAGAGAACCGTCATCACGGCTGATCGAACAGACCAGATTAAGTTTTTTATCGATTTTCACAGTCAGATCCACATATTGTCGTTGGTGATGAGGTAGCCGCTGATGGTTACCACGTACCCGGCATCCATGCCGTTAAATGGCATCTCGTTAAAGTTGACCAGATAGCAGTTAAGCAGGGTGAAGTTGCCAAATGTGGTTGCGTCCGGGGTAACCACCACCTCGCCAAGCGCTGTGTCCGTCGTAAAGCGCTGTTGATAGCTTGCGGCAAGCCCCTGAGTGCGCAGCATGTGAACGGTTAAGGTAACCTGCTGATACGGTACCTGACTGCCGACAGTGCCGGTCATGGTCGGCAGAATATCCGTTGCGGGACCGTCCGGGCGCATGCTGATCCCGTCTTTACCAAGATAAGATGCGGTGACATTCAGCGCCGGAACATCAGTGATGGAAACCGCGCCACGAACGCGGTTGAGGAATCCCTGTGGTACTAATGGGTTTGCCATTTTATGCCCCTACAAAATTGGTAACGTTCAGGTTAAACGTGATGGACTCGAAGCCACGGCGCGGCGTGATAACAGCACTTAACCCGTTGTACTTACCCTCCTGGTAATCCGAAGGATTCAGGCTGGAATAGTTAGCAAAAGGCACTGCGTTGATAACAGCATTACCCGCGTAAGAACCTTTCTCATATTCGGTGTTGAAATCACTCTGAATAAGTTTTGTACCGATAACACGGCCCAGAATCAGCCCATAGCTAATTCCATTACGCAGTGTTTTCAGTGCGCGGTTTTGCAGGCGATCAATGCCGTTCTGGTCGTAATACAGCGGGTTGGTTGTGGTGTTAGACCCGTTGATCACTTCGTTAGCCAGGTCCAGTTCAAGGTTAATAGCGGCCCATGCTACTGCATACCAGTAGTTAAACGGATTGCCGTCAAGCATGTGACCGGCTACCAGCATCTTGTTACTCAGGCCGCCTTCTGCAGATGACCCGATGTAGTTGACGTGGTTTTCCTGGAGCGTTTTCAGCAACGTCCCGTTGTTCTCAACCGGGTATTCAGTCACCCCATACATGAAGCGGAACGCCATCGGCGGTAACATGTTCGACGAACCGGGGTCATTTGACAGCGAGGACTGGAACGCTGCCGCCATCGAAAATTCAGTAGCTGGAATATTCGGAGCTTCGACCCCCGCAAATACGGTTTTATTCTTTGTTGCCACCCAGGACTGATAGGTGGCAATCGTGCTTGTGACAAAGAAATAAACCAGCGATCCGGGGGATGTGTACTGACCCGTGAGCGTTTTGAAAGTCGCTTCAGAATCCCACTCACGAGGTACCAGATACGAAAAGAATTTCTGGTACGTGTTGCCGAGGGAAATATCCTTGTCGATAAAATCACTCAGAGCTGCCACGGCTGCCGGGATGGTGATGTCACCAAGCTCCAGCACATAGACCGCGCGAGCTGCACCCTGCGCCCAGTACGTGGTGTTCATCTGGATAATTTCACCAGCAACAACCGTCTTAACAACGCCCATAGTGGTTGCCGTCCCCGGGTTGCTGCTCAGCGAATAAGTAAATTCCGTCGCGCTGGTAACCGTCGCCTCAGCAGAGCGGTTGTATGCCGCTGGTGCCACGCCAGAAATCACAACAGGCACGGTGCTGCCATTCGTCCAGCCATGAGGCGATGCGAGGGTAACAGTGACCAGATTGGCCGCCCAGACAATGGTTGATATCGTTTTCCCTGGGGCGGTGATAGCTTTCAGATCGTCTTTTGACGTAAGCAACTGATATTCGCCTGCCGCCAGAGTCGTCCCGCCCATGGAGATCATCGCGCCGGATTTAAGCAGCTGCGAGGGCTTCGGCGGATTGGTCACCGATACGTTAATGTTAACAATTGCCATTTAATTATTTCTCCGGATAAATGGACGGAATTGCAGACAGGATCAGCCCGCGGGCTACGTTGCGCATCCGCTGCTGGTAATAATTGACTTTGAATTTGATGGTCTTGCGCATGGCGATAACGTTCAGTTCGTTCTGCGTAACGCGCTCATCCTGCACAACGGGGATGTTCATTACGCCCATTTCTGCATCATCTCGCAGGGTGTACTGCTGAACGTATCGCAGAAAGTCCTCAACCACGGCATTCCTGAGGCCTGTAATCGAAATCGTCACATCCTCGGAAACCAGCTGGTACTGGTTGTCGCGTTCATCGATATAAAACGCCCCGGCGATCGGAGAGACATTGCTGCACCGTATTGTCGCGAAGGGAGGCGACAGGTTCTGCGTGGAAAGCATCGCCGGAAACATTGGCATAAACTGACTCAGCCCAAGCCATACAGGCAACGAACTGGAAACCACAACGTCACTCAGGTCGATATCATCCGCAGAGTTGATAATCTGCGACCGCATATGCGGATAGATCGCCTCCCCTGTGTAGTGATAAAGATTGGCCGGTTCGTTCAGTCCGGTTCGACGGGAGAAAGAAAACTGAATGCCAAAAAACTCGCCGATGTACAGGACGTCCGATCCAATATCGTTGAATGGGTCTATATCGGCCTGCGCAGTAAACGTAACGACGTTTCGGTCGTAGAGTTGTTCATCGTCCTGGATGGTTTCTGTCGTCAGATGAAGGTAGCCTTTGACGTTTACCGTGTCGGGTTCGTTGCCCGGGTTATCAGACAGGACTGAGGCTTTAACCCAGAACACGAAGCCATCAAGCGGGAGAACCTTACGGATATACTTCGTAAACGTAACCTCCTGAAAGCGACTGAGGTCGTCAAGACCCTGCGTCAGAGCCGCGTTAAGCTCTGTTTTTGCATTCTGCTGTAGTTCACTCAGGGAAGGCATTTAATACCCCGCTTACCCAGGCGCGCATTGCCGCCTGATAGTTTCCTGTATCGATAAAGGATGCCCGCGGATCGCCCTTCTTATTTTTAAAGCGCTTAGATATACCCAGCAGCGCGCGTCGGGTTGGCACACCTGACATGCCGTTCATCTCTTCGTTATCCAGAAAGGCCACGAACAGGTCGTGAACGCGTGACATGGATTCCGCAAGCGGATCCCTTAACGGCGGCGCGCCAGCCAGCATATTTTCAAGATTTGCGGCGAGGTCTTTACTCATCAGGTCGGCGATGTCGTTTCCGTACCTGTCAAAAAAGGTCTGCATAATCTGGTATTTTTCTTCCAGATATTCAGCAACATCCCCTGTCGTGGTGTTCTCATCTTCGTAGGGAAGGTCGATAACACCAAGATGAAAGGTGATCATGACAGCCCCCACAAACTACCGAACTGCTGGGCAATCATCAGATAGCGGCGTCCCCAGGGGTCCTGCAACATTTGCAGATCGGCCAGAGACAAATCTTTGAAGAAGTCAGGCACCAGACGCTGCGCGCTGGTTGAGTTATCCCCGGCCCCCGTTATCACGCCAGCCTTGAAATTGTTAAGGCCATACTCTTTCCTGAACTCGGCGAATACCGATTCCGTGCCATAGTTGACCAAGAATGACGCGCCCAGGTTGTACACGGCAACGGTGTACAGATTCGGCGTGACGCACGCGATATCAGGGTTTACCCACTCAACCGCGCCGCCATACGCCAGGGTGAAAGACGGCGAGTCGTCGGGAACCTGCGCGGCGGTAACGCCCATGTCAGTTCGAACGAATTCGATGAATCCCGACAGGCTCGTTGTCATTTTTTCTTTCTCCCGGATTGCTCAGTCACGATTGTTTCGTTGACCGTCGGAGTGTCTTCGTTGTCTTCTCGGCCTTTCGCCTGCTCCGCGCTGACTTCCATCTCGCCGGAATAGCCGGTACCGCTTTCACGCAGCGCGCTATCCAGAGCCGCTACAGATGCCTGGCGGCGGCCGTGGGAGCCACGGGTCAGGTGAATATCGTTATCACGGATTGCTTTTTCGATTACCGACGCTGATACAGGCTTGTTCAGGCTGTAGCACAAGCCGACAAACGCCTGGCTCTGGTCGATTTTGGTTGAGTCAACCAGACCATAAACCTGGTGGTGCAGCACCACCGCTTCAATCTCTTCAGTTGTGCCATCCAGCACCATCATCTGATCGCCGTGGTTAATCGGGATCTGAATAAGGCGGCCGGTCTCGAGCTTGCGATAGGCGAAAATCTGGCGCTGTTTGGTGGTGTTAGCGATATAGAGCTTCATTGGTTACCCTCGTAAAAAAGCCCCTGCTGAGTTTCCCCGGCAGAGGCTTAACCACTTCAAAGAATGGATCAGGCGCTGTACGCCATGGACAGGATGGTGATTGCTTCCGGACGAACTGCCCAGCCTGCGGTTGAACGCATTTCGGACAGAACATCGATGGCACCACCAGCGATCGGCGTCGGGATTTCGCGCGGCGCGGCCATGTCGGTAAACATCAGCGCGTTCGCGGCAAGAGACGGGGTCAGCTTGGCGAATTCGTTGGTGTTCACGGTAGAGTTGACCATCGGCACTTCGACCTCAGGGATGGTGATCACCACCGCATCGGTACCGCCAGCACCAGCGCCGATCAGGGTATCGTCATACACCCAGTCAACCTGGACGTTTGCGCCTTTCAGCACTTCTTTCACCGTGCTGCCGACGGTGTCAGTACCACCACCAGGACGCTGGTAAGAAGTCAGCTGAACGATCTGCTGAATCTCCATGGCACCGAGGACGCGCTGCGGCCCCAGGATAACAACACGCTGCTGGCGACCCAGCTGCATGGTGCGGGTCAGTGCTGCCTGCACGTGGCCCAGAAGATATACCGCCATCTGCCCGTGGTCATAGGTTAGCACGGTGGTGTTGCTGTTGCTGTCAGGAGGCAGGGACTCGGTAGTCGCGCCAGCGGTGTTCAGCAGGCCTTCACCACCAGCAGGGTTCATGCCATACAGCAGAGCAGAGCGCAGTTGCTGGAAGATGCCCTGACGCATACCCAGACGCTGGGCTTCCGGCAGTGCAAAGTTCCAGTTACCGGCAGCGGCCATATCATGGTGATCGTAGATACCACGGCAGCGGAACAGGTAGGTTGGGGTTGAAATCATCTTCGCATCCAGCGCCACGCTCGGCAGTTGGTTACCGTTACCGGACTGGCTGGAAGTGGTCTGGGTGCGAATATCCAGGCGGCGCATGTAGACGTACTGGTCGCCCACGCCGAGACGGACTTGCGGGTTACCGCTGGCGATGGTTTCAAACGCACCTGACGCCTGCTGGTAACCAATGATCATCTCCGGCGCGATGTACGACGGATTGACGATGGTGTAGCTGGGGGTAATTGCAGCCATTTAATTCAGCTCCCGATTAAAGTAAGACCAGCGCGCAGCTGTCGGTGTTATTCCAGGTCAGGAAGCCCGTCGCGCTGTCATAGCTGACAGTCTTGGAGTTGCCTGATTCGATGGCGAGCACTTTTACCGGCAGCGTGATGTCGGAAAGCGTAACTGCGCCGATGGTGCCCTGCGTGGTTGCAGCGCCGCCTGGTGCAGTTGCCGGTGCGTAGGTGAATGTTGTTGCGTTCACGACTGACAGCACGACTACTGTGCCGTTGTACGCCGCAGGAGCGACGCCGCTGATTTTCACGTACTGACCAGCAGTCAGGCCATGAGCTGAAGCGGTTACCGCTGTCGCCACACCATTGGCATAGGTCACTGCTGTTGTCGCAATATCAGAACCGGCGAAACCGGCCGCCGCCGCAGTGGTGATCTGGTTGTTCACGAAGTCCCAGGCCAGAGGCGTTTTCACTGACGCGCCGGAGGTGCCAAGCGCAACAACCTGCGCAGAAGCTTTCAACGGAACGCGCATGTTGGAGCCCAGGCGGTAGTACGAAACGCTCATGCCTGATGCGTACAGCGGAACCGGTGACTGAGGAGTGGTCAGGCCGTTGTGAGCCTGATTGAAGACAGTGAAGCCTTCCAGCTCGGCAACAGACACAGCGCGACGGATGTAAGAACCGCGAGGGCTTGAACTGGTGCCAGGCAGAAGCTCAGCAACTGGCAGACCGCCCCAGAGAGGTTTGTTTTCCGTTGCCGCCACAGTACCCGCCGCCAGGTTAAAGCGGTTAGCCGGGTCATCAAGCGCCACGCCCTGAATATAACCGTCGGACTGCACACCGAAGGAGCCAAGCGCATTCGTGGTTGCCATCGGGTTAAGAGATAAGTTAGCCATGCTTGAGAGCTCCCGTTAAGCCTGGTTGTTAAAACTGGTGACCTGACGCTTGCCGGACTGGAACGGAGCCCAGGTGGCAGCAGGATCGCCTTCGAAGGTGCTGATCTGGCGACCGGTCGCATCAGCGCGTTTAATTTCGCGCAGCATGCCAGGGCCAACAGACAGGCTTGCCGATTTCTGCGCGTCGGCGTAGATCGTCTTCTCGGCCACGCTCAGCAGGGCTGAGTCAGCGATAGAGGACAGGTCGACGGTTTTGAAATCAGGCGAATGCTCCTGAAGCTGGATCATCAGGCGGCGGCGATATGCCAGCGGCTTTTCACCAGACAGCGGTACCGGCGCGCGCTTGCCGAAGCATGAGAAAACGCTGTCAGCCTTCACCTGTGCGTCGGCGACTTCGTTACGCTCTTCATCGCTCAACTCGGTTGGAATGCGGGAGCGCAGGTCGGCGATTTGCTGACGCAGTTCAGAATCAGCCTTTTCTTTCGCCATGCGCTCTGCCTCTTCAGCGTCGGCCTTCTCTTTGGCTTCCGCGTCTGCTTTTTCCTTCGCGGCTTTCTCTTCCGCGTCTGCTTTGGCTTTCGCCTCTTCGGCCTCTTTTGCCTCAGCATCAGCCTTTTCTTTCTTGGCTGCTTCTTCGGCATCGGCCTTGGCTTTCAGGTCTGCTGCTTCTGAGTCAGCCTTAGCCATGCGTGCGTCAATCGCCTTATTGATTAGCGCTACGATTTTTTCCTCGTCCATCTTTTCAGCCTCGTTTGGAATGGAATCAGATTTAACACCAGTAGGGGCAAGGAGCTTGTCCCATACGCCCTGTTCACAAATTGCAACGTGGTCGAGCAATACCGGGGAACCTTCCACCAATAGAGGCTGACCGTCGATTTTGATGATTGAGTCCTGCATTTCGCTGAACGTGACGGTTGGCGAGGTACTCAGCTGCCGTGTCGCCATAATTTCGGCGGCTTCAGCGTCGTACACACGGGCAATAGCCCAGACCTCGCCATTATCAGCAACCCAACTGTTCGTCAGGGTGCCGATAACACGCTTCGCAAATTCATCGCTATCGAGCTTGTTTTTCTCCGGGTGCAGCCAGATAAGCGGTACACCGGCAACTCGCTGGAGAAACTCTGGGGTGAGATAGTCGTCCGGGTTACGGAAGGCCATCTGTTGATCTGCAGATCGCCAGGTAACCCCAGTTCCGGTAACCCGGATGGCGAACATCCACATGTTGATAAAGAATTGCGGGCTGCTTAGCGTCCCGTCAGCGATGAGCGCGGCCACCTCGGTTTCATTGAGCGCCTGCTGCGCCAGCATCTCAGCAAAGGGCTGATGAAGCGGTTTGGGCATGTCGTCAATGTGGAACCATCCGGCGGCCAGCGATTCGTCGTTAAGCTTCGCCTCGAACCTCTCCGGCACCTCAGCGCGAAACGTCAGATAATCGCCGTATACGCTGTGTGGAGTGAGCTGGCCATCGTACTGATAACCAACCTCTTCCAGCACCTCGCGGCGCGCGGCATCAATAGCCAGCTCGCCAGGCTCTACCGTGCCGCCAGGCTGGCACCACGTACCATCATCCGAGCGCTGGATCAGGAAGACGAACTTACCCTGACGGAACATTATCCCGCTGCCAAAAATAGCCACGTTTTAATGCTCCTATGCTGATTTCATAGACGCCATGAACTTCTGCCCCTTCTGGGTCAGCATGTGTTCAGGAATACTCCGGAGGTTGTACAGATAGGTTACGTAACACCGGCAAAAAACCTCTTCTCCGGGCTGCGTAATTTCATCGAGATAACCGGAAGGCCCCACCTTCACGTAACCGTTTTTTTGTGCCCAGTTACCGCGGATGAGATAGACCACCTTATCGCGCTCTTTGTGATCTTCCCGGTAGTCATAACCTGCCTGCCGCCAGTGACTATGCCACTCTGCAGCTATGGCGTTATTACTGGCAGCTATGATGTTGTCGATGTTTGCAATGAGTTTATGGTTCTGATCAATCATCACCCGACGCGCTTCAAAATCAATTTGCAAGGCGCTTTTCTGAATGTGATCACAGTTGTAATTAACCCCGCTTTTGGATGATGGAGATAGTCCACCTCCAACGTAATCCTGCACAGGGATGCTGGTAGCCCACCCACTAAATCTCTGGACTGTTTTGTTTATCGCTCCTGTGCGGTTTAACTTAATTAAGTCGGCGCTAGCCAGGATGCGTCTATCAAGCTCACTTCTTAACTTCGGCTCCATGTAATTCAGAGTAAAGCGAGACAACCCTGGATGCCGATCCAGAGCCTTAGCCCTGTTAACCTGCATCTCATAGGTTGATCTAAGCTTGTCTGACACCCTTGATATGTAGTCATCATGGGTTTCGCTTTCCGCCGCCTGGCGAATAATTCCCTGCCATCGCTCCAGCTCCTCTCTCGAGGTATAGCCATTGCGCAAGAAGAATTTAACCGCCTCCCTTACTGTTCTGGAGAATTTGCTCATAGCATCATCCCGCCGCCCGGCTCTTCAGCTTTCGGCGGCTCCGGCGGTGGGTTATCTTTCAGCGAGTCGTAATCGAGGTTAAGCCGCTGAGGGAAGAGGTTCTCGTTGGCGTTGGCGTTTTCACACGCCCACTCGATCAGCGTCGCACGGTTTTCCGGGTCAGCCGTGAGCTGCGGCAGCACCACTTCCAGCATGCTGACGATCGCCTTAAATCGCGTTTCATCGACCTTCACCTTCTCGCTTTCCGGCTCTTTCAGGGAGGACGGCCAGCGATATTCGAAGTTGTTTATCCAGCCCGCGAAATAAACGCTGTAGGTGTTTTTCAGCTCCGGGAAGTCAGCACGCAGCGACTGGAAGAACTCAATGCTCCAGGCGCGGTACTGGCACACGCGGATGAAGAACGCATAAAGCTGGTCCAGCCACTCGCGGATGTTGTCGATGTACACCGCCACGGCGCGGGCATCTTCAGTGCCTTCACCGAAGCCCTGGGCGAACGTCTCAGAGTTGAGGATGATCGCCGGCATGTCGGCTGCGGCGGCCACGTTCTCGAGAATGTGCTTACGCGCAGAGTCGAGAGGCTTTTCCAGGTTGCTCAGGTCGATTGACTCAATGTTGTCGCTCTCGCCGATCTGCAGAACCTCTCCCGTTTTTCCGCGTTTAAGCATCATACGTTTGATGCCGCTTAACTTCTGCATCATATTGTTGACGACTGAACTGGGTCCCTGAATTTTTGTCACCAACAGACCGCCTTTAACCGACACCATGTCGTCGGTACGCATGGTCTGGATAAAAGACTTTAACGGGAACAGCGCCCTTTGATAAACGCTGCGACCATTGAAACCAAAAGCAGCAGCGTTATACGCCAGATAAATAGGGTCTTCATTCTGCATAACGACGCATCGTGATTTGTGATACGGCTTGCCCGCCACTCGGATCCCCTCGACTTTCTGGAAGTCTTTAGCATTTGGATCCTGGTTTAAAACAATGCTGCCCGCAGTGTTGAGCGGGTCCAGAATATTAAAACTGATGTTGTGCTTATACAGCGTGCGGTAGTCGAGGGCTTCACTGGCCTGCTGGTTATCCACCAGCATAGCCACCGCAGATACACCGTAAATTCGTGCGATGCGGGCAGCGTTGGCGATATGCTGATTTGCCCCAAGCGCTTTCCACTCGCGCTCGAATGCGTCACGCAGACGCTGTTCAAGACCAAACGACTGCGCCACGTGAATGGTGCGTGGCTCGTTCATTGCCATCTTGATCGGGCGGTCAACCATTTTCCCGCCCAGAGGGTGGTAAAGGTAGACTGTTTTGCAGGTTTGATAGCCAGCCTGAGAACCTGGCTGAATATCGTCGCTATCCAGCAACGCCATCAACTCTGAATGGGAGCAGCTACCGATATCGAAATCATCTTCGTTCATTGGTTTTCTCGTCAGAAGCCTTCGCCGTTACCAAGCCCAAGAGAGATGCCGTAGTTAAAACAATCAAACAGGTCATCGTCCTGATTCTCTTCGCCAATGATGAACTGGAGTACCTGCGTCAGAAGATGGTTTTTCTTCGACTGCTTGTATTCGACAATCTTTTCATAGGCATATTTTGAAATGCGGACTTTCCCGGAGGCTACGTATCCGGATATGTTGATTGCACGGGATTCCTTTGGCAGCGCTGTTAATTCACTGTCTATCGGGTGAACGTTCCAGCCCTCATTGGCCCCCTGCTGCAATAACGTAATGCCCGTGGCTTTATCTTCAATAAAAAGTCCTGTGGTCCCCATCCTTGCCAGGCATATTTCACTAAGGTGTTTAGCTTTCCCAATCCATTGCGGAACTACATCTTTCAGGAAATACCCGTCAATCTGGATAATGTCCCAATCAAGGATGACCAGGCAGGGCGTCGGAAAATTGATAAGTGCGAACCAGATGCAGGCTGAACCATCGTTCTGTAGCTTGCCTTTCTGGGCGCAGTCGACAACCCCATAGACGGTATCGCAACTCGCCGGGTAATCGACTGGTGTGCCGTTCTCAAGCAGCCAGTCCATCTTGAAAAAGTTCTGACCGCGCCAGTCCACAAATTCAGCGTTATATTCCTGCTGAACCACCAGCGGCGGGCGACCATCAATAATTCTCGCCAGAGCAGCCGGATTAATAGTCGGGTTGGCAGCGGTCGGCGCGTGATGCTCCTCCCAGCCCATCGATTTATCGTTACAGGCCTGATAGAAAAAATTCTCGTCATCAACACCTTTCGGCGTACCGGCCATTACTGCATCGCCGTCAAAGTCGAGCAACGTCGGCTCTATTGCCTGTTCCCAGATATCACGCATGCCCTTCTTAACGAGGCTTCCCTCATCAATAATGACTTTGTGATATTTACGGGAGCGCCCAGCATCAGGGTTATCCAGCGTCCAGAACTCGACCTGCCCCCCACCAATGGTTTCGATAATCGCATCAGTCTTACTGGAACTAATCGTGATTGGCTTTAACAGGTCGCGTATAGCTTTAAACGACGGCAGCAGAATTTTATAAGACGGCGCAAACCACCCTACGCGCATTTGTCGCGCTGCCCAGTTCCCTCCAGCCTGCTCCAGCATCGTTGTCTTACCGTAACGACGTCCGGCACGGATAACTTTTCGTTTTGCAGGAGAACGATAAATTTTCTTTTGCCCTGCATGGAACGGCAGGAACTCTATAACGTGTTCAGTCGCCATCAGGGGAATTCACCAGTTTAATGACCACTGTCGGCTCGTCGTCTTTGCCCTTGCCTTTACGCTTAAGCTCAACTTCCTGTTCCAGACGTTCGGCTTCGGCGGTGCGTTTTCGGATTTCCAGATCCAGCAGCCGTTGCGCCAGTTCGGATTCAGTCAGGCCCAGACGCCGCATTATCGCTTCAAACATTTTTTCGCGGCTGATGGTCGATATCTCGATTCCACCTTTCACCAGCTTGGTACCGGAGTATGCCAGGCGGGCTATTGAGGATAATTTGGTTGTGTCAGCAAAATACGGCCTGCCAACTCCATCGCCATTGCAGCGAGGGCAATCAGGATTAGGCTCGCGGTTGTGGTTGTAGCCATATCCGCCAGCATCGTCCGGCTCTTTCCCTTTTTTGGCTTTTGCCTCCGCTTCCCTCTCTTCGAACTCGATAACATCACGCCATTGGTAGTGATGACCAAAGCCCCAGCAGTAACGGCAACATCCCCGGCGATATTGCGAAATTTCGTTAGCGTCGAACGTAGCGAGTTGCCACATCTTTTCGAGTACTTCATCTGCACTCGCCAAAGTGCGCACAAGTGAATCTCTTTGCTGCTGCGCAATTGCCTGCGCAACGTGAGGTACTGTTAGGAGTTGCCTACCATAGCTTGCGTCACTGTAACCAGCGCGCTCGGCAGCGGCTGTTGCGTTCTGGTCTATGAGATATTCAGCAACGAAGCGTTTCTGTTGGGGAGTCAGTTCACTATCAAGAAGTTTCTCTGCGCTTTTTCTTGCCTGCGCAGTGCGCATTTTTTTCTGCGCAGATTGTTGCGCATTTTGCGCAGTCGGTTTTTTTATGTAGCGGCGGGCAGATGTGTAATTCAGTCCCTGCGCTTCGCACCATTCTTTGGGGGAAATACCTGTTTTGGCATGCTCGGCGAGGAACTGGTCTTGCAATGCTCCCCAGTCCGGTTTTGCCATAATACTTACCTCACGTTGACATTATCGAAGCCCCTCATAGAGAAGGGCTCCTGTAATGCCCGGTCAGTCCTTAATGAACTCTTCCGTGTGAATGCCGATTTCACCAGTAAGCAGCTGAGCACTGGTTGCGTCGATGCTCACTGATGTATGAGGGTTGGCGTTTTCGTTAAGCCATTTGATTACCGGCTTCACGACGTCTTCGAAGGAGGAGCTGCGAGCCTTATTAACGTCGGATACGTGGTAGTTTTGGCACCAGTTCCAGCACGCGCGATATTCATAATCGACCGCCTCGTCATGCAACAGACAAAGCTGGTTAGGATTGATAATGTCAGGAATAAAAGGTGAGTAACCTTCCCCAATGGCCTGCTTGATATATTCAATCATGGCTTCGCGTGAGGGCGGCTTAGTCTGCTCTTCCTGAGTCCCGTCAGTTTCATCATCATATTCAAACACCGGGAAGCAACGCACACTGTCAACGAGGTGGTCACGAAAGATACGGGTTTCCAGCGAATCGGGCGCTGTAAACAACTCAATATTTACTCCGGAACCGAGGTTAATTTTCGGTTTATCTTTCGAGTACCCCTCAAACAACAGGCTTTCGACCAGATTGTGGGCGTTGATAATGCCGGGAAGCTTGCCGGAAGGCTGAAAAAGCTGCAGAAGCTGAACTTTCCAATACTTGATAACTTTCATGCTGTTTTCCTTTAGATGTGAGCCTGTCGTACAGGAACGCCGCCCGAGAGAGGTCGCCACCTTTAACGGTGCTCCTCAGGCTCACGACTGAAAGACTCTCGATGGTTTGCGTGTACGATACGCATTAAAAAGCCCCGCTATTGCGAGGCTGTTATTTGAGGCACTGCTCTTTGATATAGTCCTGTAAATATCCCACCTGCTTCGTCACTGTGACGATTCGCTCTCTGAGGGTGAAATAATCCCGTTCAGCGGAGTCAGTAAGTCGGGGGCCGGTAGCATCGCCCATGCCGCCGGTGCTGGTCGCTCCGCTCGCGGGACATCTGGCGTTGACGTGCAGCCCACACTTGCCATCGCGAACACAACGCTGCAGATCATCAAGCTGCTTTTTCGCATCATCTAAATCCTTCGTGTATTTGGCATCCAGTGCAGCCACATCTCTCTGGCGGGCCTGCATGTCTTTGATGGTGTCGTTAGCCATGCGGACACTCTTGGTGGCTTTATCTCGCTGGTCTTTGTAGGTAATGGCGTTGTCGCGGTAGTGGTTCACGAAGAAAGCCAGTGCGCCGATTAACGCCAGCACCAGCAACTGCAGCCAGTAACGCTTAACCAGTGCGCTAATCATGACAGGAACAGAGCTCGCTCTGCCTCCCGCCGACGT
>OIEU01000346.1_pt1 | contig 23756 bp, 21 predicted proteins | sample 1581831 | NCBI WGS metagenome assembly OIEU01 (sample SAMN03281007, study PRJEB24777) | human gut metagenome | isolation source: fecal sample PR166 from 1 month old female Malay infant, vaginally...
TGCTGACTTGCGTGAAGTTATCAACCAACCATTTGGCGTAACTGAAACAAAAGGCGCTTACGATGTAATCGTAAACGTAAACGGTGGTGGCTATGCTGGACAATCAGGAGCTATCCGTCACGGAATCTCTCGTGCATTGTTACAAGTAGATCCTGACTTCCGTTCTGCTTTAAAACGCGCTGGGTTACTTACTCGTGACGCACGTATGGTTGAACGTAAAAAACCAGGTCTTAAAAAAGCTCGTAAAGCTTCACAGTTCTCAAAACGTTAATATATCTTATATATCAACATTTCAAGGCGTTTCACAATTCAGTTTGTGAAGCGTCTTTTTTTGAGTTGACACCATTGTTGACACCATTCCGGTTCGACTCTTTTTGAGACAATTTGCGATAGGCAATTTCACCAATAGGCATTTGAATGACGTTTGGTGTATTTACATAAGTTCGTGTGATGTTGGTATCGCTGTGAGTCAATGCTTCGGAAATCTGTTCTAGAGCTACACCAGATTGTTTGGCTAAAGTTGCCCCAGTATGTCGTAACTTGTGTGGGGTCGCATGGGTAAGGTGTTTATGTCGTCGCTCAATAGATTTCATGCGGTAATTCAAATAATCTGTATGAAGTCTTTGATTGATGTTCCCTTTATCATCAAAGAAGGTAAAGAGAAGCTGTTCTTCGGTTTGCTCAATTTCAAATTGAGCTAGTTCTTCTTTTTGTTGGACTTTCCACTGTTGAAGTAATTGCTTTAGTTCATTTGGAATATGGAAAATTGTCGTTTTATTCCCTTTTGTGCTTTTTTCATTGCCGAATTTATCTAAAGCCTTGCCAATCGTAATCTGGGAGGTAGTGAAATTCACATTCTTCCATTTGATAGCGTAAGTTTCTGATTTGCGATCAGATAAAAAGAAGGTAGTCAGAAATAATACATAGTCCTGTAAAGTCAGTTGTCCACTTTCATAATCGCTTTGGACGGCAGTTAACCATTCTTGAAGTTGCTCAAATGAGAGGTATAAATCTTCTTCTTTCTTGGCTTCTTGCAATTGGTTTTTCTTAGTAGCGTTGATCCGCTTAAGCGATTTTAATAGTTTATTCCGTTCGATGTATTCAAGCTCTTCCGCCCAATCAAAAATAGAATTAACGTAGCTACGTAGTATTTTAAAGTTTGCGTATTCGGCAGCCTTTTGTGTCATGATTTTTAAAACAAAGGCTTTGTTTTGATTCAGATAGTTCAATGTGTATTTTCCGAACATTGGTAAGATGTGAAGTCGAAAAATATCTTTTGTATTCGTGATTGTAACAGGAGTAGGAGACTTCGTGTTTCGAGAAGTTAAACCAGCTGTATAAGCATCAATCCAGATATCTTCATAGAAAACTTTGAACAGTGCTTCGCCACCTAGTTCAAAAGCGTTCTTTTCTTTGTTTTCTCGTAGTTCTTTAATCTTGGCATAAAAATCAATTTCTGCTGCTTTTGCCTCCTTTCTGGTTTTAAAAGTTTTGGAATAAAGTTTGTTTACACCTATCATCTCTTGGATATCTTGCGGATAGTAAAGTCGTAAACGGTAAGTTTCATTTTCTGTTTTGCTAATTGCCATAGTATTTCCCTCCGAATTTGCGAGCCGAAATCAAATACTATACATGGAGTATAATGATGTCGGAATTATTTTGCTAGGCTTGCAAGCCATTGATCAATGGCGATACGGTCAAATCTATTTGAACCGTGGATTTGAATAAGTGGTAAGCCATCTTTAATCCAGCCATCTAACGTATTATTGGAAACCTGTAGATAGTTACAAGTTTGCTTCTTATTCATATAGCGATGTTGCAGGTTTTCCTGTGTCTTAATTTTTTCGATTTCAGTTGTGATTAAATCAGATAGTTGATTAGAAATGATGCCCATCTGATCATCACTGAGTAAAATTTTCATTTCGGTCATATTCTCACTTCCTTTGAGTTTTGCGTAGGGAATAATGAATTATATTTTTATCTTGGTATAGCGAACAATGCTTTCTTGGAAATCCATTACTTGTTCAGGATTTCTGCCTTCATTTATCGCACTGTAAAATATTGGACGTCTTACGAGATACTCATTGGTATAAAGTACGTCTTGATTTGTGGTATCAAAAGGTTGATCCACGAGTTGCTTTGTGATGCTGGGCATTTTGAGGTTGCGGGATTTGAAGAACGCCTTTTTCTTATGCTCTTTCAAATCCAACTCCTTATCGAAATACTTACTAATATAGCGCCCACGATTTTCGAGACTATCCACGTCAATCTTGTTGATTTTGACAAATCCATGTCCCCAGATGGTAGTAAGGCGATTGGTGGAGATAAAAGGAAAGTCAAACAGGATGATGTGATAATGGATGGCACCTCGTTCTTGTTTTTCCCACGTAGCAAGGTATTTTAGGTTTGCTTTTTTTGTATGATAGAGTTCGTAGTTTAGTCGTTTGATAAATTTTTTGAATTCATTATTCGCGTACTCAATGTCTTGAATGTTTTCTCTGAAAGTGAGAGTTAAAAATTTTGTCCGATTGTCAAAGTTCATATCCACGAGTCGAGCAATTTCAAAGCGCATATTTTGATAGTATTTTTGTTTTCGTTTTAAGCTGTCGTATTGCCCTTGAGCAGATAGGTCATCATAGCTTTTTCTTTTATCAGTAGTCGTATTTTCTTCTTCATAAAGCCAGGCTAATTCTTTTTTTCGTTTTGGATTGGTTTCAATATTTCCTGTTTTTTGTTTGGGAGTAATGATTGCTTCATAATCATAAATTTCAAGGTACGTGGGAGTTTCAATGATTTTCTGATTATAAGCTTTCAAAAATCATCACTCCTTAATGTGTATTCAGTTGTCAAAGAACCGTCGTTTTTCTCCTGATGTTGTTCTATAAATCAAGTTAAAGGGAAGTCCTGCAAAGCAGTCCTTCCAGCCTATGGATTTATTGAGTGGTCTTAACGGACAGAAGCGGCTCTATGGCGCTGCCCCGCCGTTTCGTCCTAACCACCCAACAAATCCATAGAAAATTAGTTTTGTGCAGTGTTACCTTGTTTTTTCGGAATTAAAGTTGCTACATCTGCCGTGGCTGATAAGCCATAACTGACGAATTGACCGTTTGATCGTCCCCAAGGTGCAATCGCTAAATTGGTAAATGTAACTACGGCCAACCCTTGTTGGATAAGTTCTTCCAGAGTGATTACAGGATGTTCAGATTTGACTTTTACACTGATTTTTTCGTAGCGGAGTTTAGGTAGGATGCATTCATAACTCCAACCTAAAATTTCTCCGTCTTTTTGCCAGCGAGTAACATTGACGACTTGGTATTCTTTTTCGAGTCTTTCTTTTGGTAAGGTAAGATCATTGATTTTAATTGGCATAATAGCTCTCCTTTTTGTATATACGATAATTTATACGATTGATTTAAAAAATATAGACGGCCATCTACAATCTGTATTTTATACGTTTGTTTATACGAAGTCAAGAGATTTAATAAAAAATATATACGAAATTTTATACTAGTGGTATAATGGGTAAAAATGACAAGGAGGAAGTAAACTATGTTTGGTTTATTACAACCTGATAAAGTGAAGGTAGGACAACGAATTAAGGAAATCAAAGAGAGTATGAATCTGTCCTTTACGGATTTGGGTAATCGTTTGGGGTTAAAGAAACCAACAATTAGTTCCTATGTTCAAGGGTATGCTTTGGCCCCTGAAAATGTGATTAATCAATTATCCAGCATCAGTGGAAAGCCAGTAGGTTGGTTTTACTTTGGTGACATTGAAGAATATATTGCGGACTATTTGCAATTAAAAGGACAGAATAGGATTGTGCAAGAACATCCAGAGGTTGTGAAAGCAATCAAAGAAGAATTTTACACTGGGAAGTTTAAAAATTCTGCCTGGGAAAATGAGGTTGGTTATCCATGTGAGGGGTTTATGGATGATTATTTTTATGAACTGCAACAAGAAGTCATTAAAAAAGAAATTCAAAAAATGGTACGTGATCAGATAAAAAAATTATCGATTACTGATGAATTATCTAAACAGAAGAAAGAGGAGGCAGTCACCGTTATTACGAGTCGTATCATCGAATACCTGGATGTAGCCGGCGAGTTCAATTATGAAAAGAAAGATGATATGATTAAAATGGTTAAGCGAGAAATCGATAAGTACGATTTTTTTGCGGATAGTAATTTTGAAGATCAGTATTTAGTGGGGAAACTAATAAATATCTTAGTAGATCAACAAAAGACCGTCGAACTTATCAATATATTGTCCGAAGAACTAACGAATAAATCTTTTTCTGGAAGATTTGGTGGAGAAGAATTGATAGAGTCTTTTGAAGCGTTACGTCCTGAACTGATTCGAATTTATAGTAAAGTCAGCACAGATGAATTGGAAGATTGGTTTAGAGAGGATATTAGTTAACATATAGATGACTTTTCTAATAAAAAGAACTATATTTAAAAAAATATGACAATGGAATTAAACCTGAAATATGCATGAACAGTATACTGAGTGAGAGTCCATTTCAGCCTTATTTTTAATATAAAGGAAAAGTCTTTTTTTCGATAATCGCTAAAAAGATTGGATTGAGATTTTTCGAGAGAGATGTTTACTTTGCTAAGGTTTTATTCAAAAAAGCCTAAGGAAACTTTTATGGTCGGTTTAAGAAATAAATTAAATATGGAGGGAAGAACGTGGAGGATAGATATAGTAATTTTTTAGATGAAATTAATGGAAAGAATATTAGTTTTTTGATTGGATCCGGTGCATCAGCGGGTGTTGTTCCAACGTTATGGATAGAATCATTTTCAAAGTCCTTTGAAGAATTGTTGACTTCTACAGAATATAATGAAAACCAAAAAATAGTCCTTTATTATATATGGTTCAATCTTTGGATCAAAAAAACTCAAATTTTGGAAATACCAAGTGAACCTATAGAAGTTTTTAAAAATTATGAGAGATTTATTTCTAATCTAATTACTATATCTAACCATGAGGGGTTTGATAAACCCAAAAGAATAAACATTTTTACTACGAATTACGATTCTTTATTTGAAGTTTCATTTGATAAACTGGCTTCAAAAAATAGACTTACATTTTTCAATGACGGTAGTAGAGGATTTATAAAAAAATATGTCTCTTCAGAGAACTTTTATATTACTGCTTCACACTCCGGTATTAGTGACGGCTTCCAAAGAAGTATACCAACTATTAATTTAATAAAATTACATGGATCTGTAACTTGGAAAAAAAATAATGAAAAGATAGAAATGAGCTTAGAAAATGATATTTTTGAAGAGCTTGTTGACCGAGCGGAAGCAATTAATAAATTGATTTTGGGAAAGAAGGAAGATGATTATCCAATTTGGGAATCTTCTGATTTAGATAAAGCCATTGATTTTTTTGATAATAAAAATATCGAACAATCTATTTTTGATACTAGTCTTACAGAAGAGATATTAAGAAATCATATTAATCAAATTAATTCTATTGTTGGAGAAGAACTAAATGACTTTAAGAAGTGCTATGACTCATTACCTATAGTAAGTCCAACAAAGAAAAAATTTTCCGAAACCGTATTTGAACAGCATTACTATCAAATGTTGAGGATGTTAAGTTTTGAGTTGGAAAAAAAAGATAGTATTTTAATTGTTTTTGGTTTTTCTTTTGCAGATGAACATATATTGGAAATAGTTAGACGATCTATGGTGAATCCTTTTTTAAAAATATATGTTATTGCATATAATGAAAAATCCAAAAATTTGATTGAAGAAGCTTTGGGAAAGGGTACTCAAGTTGAATTTATACCAAAGTTTAATGAGGAGGCAGATGGTGGTAGTGTAAATGGAGACTTTAGTTTTTTAAATAATTTGTTAGGTGGTAGAAATGGATGAATGAATCAAACATTAATTCTTCCCTAAACTTTGTGGTTGGTGCAGTTCGTGAAATTAGAGGTACTTCAGTACTGATAAGACTTTTCGAAAATACAGGTCAATTAGTGCATTTTTTTCATGGAGAAAAATATTCAGGCATAATAATAGGATCATATCTGGGAATTATTCGTGGACAATACACAATTGTTGGAAAAGTGGAAAAGGAATATGCTTATGATCAAATGAAAGATTCTACTGTACAAGAGTTTCGAAAAGACCGATTTGTTAGAGAAATTGAAGTAAAAATAATTGGTAGTTTCAAGAGAAATGAGTATAAATCGGGCATGGTCGCTTTTCCACAGATATTTAATGATGTTATTTTATTGTCAGATAGTCAAAAAGGAAAAATTATTGGCGGATATGAAAGCTGTACTGATTCGGAGGACTTGATAATTCCGCGAATAAGTATAGGAAAAGTATGGCCTGATGGAATTAGATTTAATTTGAAATGGTATCGACTTTTTAACAGTCATTTAGCTATTTTTGGAAATACAGGAAGCGGGAAATCGAACACTTTAGCAAAACTATATCATGAATTATTCAAACTAGATTTTGAAGATCAATTATTGGATTTTGGAGAATCAAAATTTGTACTGTTGGATTTTAATGGCGAATATATAGGTGAGAAAACAATAACCAATAGTAAAAAAGTATATAATTTGACTACTAATAGAAACAAAAACAATGGAGATAAAGAAACTGATTATTTAAATATTCCTGAAGAAAGATTTTGGGATAAAGATATGTTATCTGTTCTTTTTGGAGCAACTGAACAAACGCAACAGCCTTTTTTAAGTAGGGTTTTAAACTATTATTTTGAAGAGGAAGGAAGCTTTCAAGATAGCTTACCCCGATATATTGCTGAAGCCTTCTCTAATGTTTATATTGTCTCGAATAATAATAGCTTGGATCTCTTTAAGCAAGCTCTAAAATTGTTAGAGTTGAAAAATGAAGATGTTTCAGACTGGATTGACAATACATTATATAATAATACTAATGAAAAATTTTATTCAAAACAACCTTTAGATGGTTGGAACTGCTCTGGACCGTATTCTTATTGGAACCCAGATGAAAATTTATTACGTCAAGAAAAACAAAAAGTTTTCTCAAAGCTAAATGGACGAACTTTTAATGTAGATAATCCAATGAAAAATTTACAAATTGCTTCATATTTGAAAATGATATTTGAGTTGAGACAGCATACAGTCCAGTACGATCATATAGCACCTTTACTTCATAGAATTGAATCCCGTGTAAATGATTTTTCCAAGGTATTTAAAATAGTAGGTGGAGACAAAGAAATATTTAGCGATACCATCAACGTTGTATCATTTAAAGACGTTAACCAGGATATGAAGATGTTAATACCGATGGTTATAGCTAAAATGACTTATGAAATGAATCGTGAACAAAATAACAATCGAGATAGAATTTTTAACTTGATTATTGATGAAGCACATAACATTCTTTCAGAAACATCTAGCAGAGAATCGGAGAAGTGGAAAGATTATAGGTTAGAAGTATTTGAAGAAATAATCAAAGAAGGAAGAAAATTTGGATATTTTCTAACTGTCTCTAGCCAAAGACCTGCGGATATTTCAGCAACAATTGTATCTCAAGTTCATAATTACTTTATTCATCGATTGGTTAATGATAATGATTTACGACTTTTAGATCGAACGATGTCTTCATTAGATAGTGTTTCAAAAGAGAGTATTCCCAATTTAGCACCTGGGCAAGTAATATTGACGGGAGTGCTCTTCGATCTTCCGATAATTTTACAAGTCGATCAGCTGCAAAGGGAAGAGGCACCAAATAGCGAAAATACACCTCTGTTAGATATTTGGAAATTGAACGAGAATAAATAATCTAATAGTCTACAATATTTTTATGATTTTAATAGAATATAAGTGAAACGGCTCGCAAGTAATTGACACCATTGCTTTCAGATAATTTGAAAGTCAATAAAATTTTTCTTGTTTCAATCTCTTTAAATCGTTGCTATTAAAGCATCTTGAAGTAGTTTGAAAAAATAGTCGGGCTAACCAGGTCTTAAGAAAGCCCGTAAAGCTTCACAGTTCTCAAAACGTTAATCAAAACCTTATTATACCAACGATTATGGCACCTTTTTGGTGTCAGTTGGTGTTAATTATATTGATAAGTCGTTTAAGAGACTTAAAGCATCAGCATCTTGCTGGTGCTTTTTTTCTGGCATCAGTTCAAGATAATAGTTCTGTGTTGTCAGAATTGAATTGTGTCCAAGCCTACGAGAAATATAATCTAAACTAATATCTTTTGAAAAAAGGAAAGAAGCGTGAGTGTCACGCAAACCATGAAAAGTTGTTTTGCTCAGTCCCAACTGATTGAGTAATTTTTGGAGTTGACCCGCTTGTTTGAATCCATTCCAATCAAAGACATAATCAGTTTTAGTGCCAGCTAATTGAAGTAATGCTTGATAAATATCCTTATTGATTGAAATATCACGTTTAGAGTGTTTGGTCTTGAGTTGTGTATCATCAGTTGTGGGACTAATAGAGCGTTTGATTTTAACGCCATACTCAAAAATATCTTCCTTTTTAATTCCTAGAAGTTCTCCTCGTCTTGCTCCTGTTTCTAGTGCGAGGGCAACAAGAATGTTAAATTCATCTTCTGTGTGGCTCAAGCAATATTGTCTGAGTTTTTTGAACTCTGTGATAGAGAGTGGAACATTACGTTTAGGCTGTTCTTGACCTTTTGCTTTCAGAAGATGTCCAAAGTCATTGCTAATCAATCCGCGAGCGTAAGCGTATTTCAACGAACCACGAATTTTAAGAACAAGTTCTTTGACAGTCTTTTTAGAATGACTTTCTGCATATTGGTCAATTTTCTTTTGCATGATGAGGTCATTAAGGTGTTTAAGTTGAATTCCATCAAAAAGGCTATCAATTACTACCAGTGTTCGCTTATAGTTGATAAAGGTAGCTTCACGGACATCATTTTTCTTGACTGTGTGAACCCAATTCCGATAAAAATCGGTAAATAGGGTAGAGCGTTCAGCGATATTTTTACCACGCCCTTTTTCAAGCTCCATTTCTAGTGTCCAGAGCTCAGCATCTTTTTTATTGCTGAATGTTTTTGTTTCTCTTTTGTATTGTCCTTTCTTATAGAGTGATACAGTTGCACGGAAAGAGTTTCCACGTTTTGTTATTGTTGCCATTTTATCAGCCTTTCTATAATAAAAATGATTGATAAAATAGACTAGTCACATATAGGATATATGAAAAATCTGATTTAATCAATCGTTGATGGTTACACACAGTGATTTTCAATAAATTTGATTAAATAAGTTTTTAGATAACGCTCTTGCTTACCAACCATAAAACACTGAAAGTCAGGGTGGCTTCTGATGTATTTATCAAATGATTTAGGGTCAATTCCTAGAAAATCAGAGGCTTGTTGTCGTGTTAGTAGTAGGGGTGTATCATTCATTATCTTCAACCTCCGTATCATACATTTCATTTTGCTGTTGATTACGGTTTGGATTATGCCGCCGTGAATCTAGATACTTAGCGAAGAAATAGGTTCGTTCGATGATTAAACCTAATAAATTGGTGTTGTTTGCTCGTGCATACCAAACCAACTCTTCAAATTCTGTAAAGTCATTTTCCTCGATAATATCAACTACTTCATGGATAAAATCCGAGGAGTTCATCTCCATCAAGAATTTATCCAAATCAAAGCCACAACCGACTTCAATATCCTCAATGTTGTATGGTGTCTTATCTGAATTCTCCGCATGAGTATAGTAATCCAGCAAACCAGTAGGCGACATAACTACTTCTACATGTGCTGGGCCGTTCAGCTTGTCCTTGATTAGTTCAGATACTTGTTTGTAGCTCTTGAGGGAGTCAAAGAAGAAAGCACCGTGCTTGTGCGACTTTTTAAACTCTCCTGTTTGTCTATTAACGTCCTTATCGTGCCAAGGACTAAGAATAAAGGGGATATGAAGGTCCTCTAAAATATTCAAGTAGTCCTTTGGTGCGCTTTCCTCATAGAAGAGAAATGTCCATTTGGTTGAGCGTTGTTCTTTTGCCATAGGCAGTTACCTCATTTCTTTTGGTTCTATTACTAAGGAGAAATGACAGGTCAAATGCAAAGTTTTTTGAAAATTTTGTGATTGTTGATTATTGACCTATTGGGGGGTCGTAGTACCCCCAATAGGTCATGATAGAATAGAGCATAGAAAAGGGGGCTGTTTGGCTTTTGCTTAACGCAAGCCACAGCCCCAAGGAATTAACGTTTTTGCCCAGTGAACCATAATTGGTTACGAACTCGAATAGGAGAAGAGAAATAATAGTCGCCGTGTTGGCTAACAATTTCTTCTTTCAGTTGTGCTTCCATCTCTTTTAGGATTTTTTGTCCCTGTTGGTCTCTAGGGACTTTTAGAAATATAACGATAGTATCTTTTCGTATATCAATGATACATTTACGAACAGCACGGTTAAATCCCTTATGGATTGGATTGATAGTGGTAACGGTCTGGTGTTCAAGGTTACTTATTTTCTGTACTCGTTCACGCTGGAAAAGGAAGTGTCTTAATAAAAAGGTATGATAGACAGATTGGCAGTAATTCCAAAGACTGTCTGTTTTCAATCGTTGTATCGTCTCTATCCCAGTTAATAATAAGGCTAGTAGTAGAGAAACAAGAGCGAATCCGTGACAAACAGAACTAATTGTATCAGTAACGTTTTTAAACGTATCCAGATTGACAAATGAGATATTGGTTAATTGAACGGAAAGAAAATTGAACAACCAACCGAAAATAGAACAGATTGGAGCAATAAGTAGTAAGTATAATATGAGATTGAAACTTCTCATGAAGTAGGTTTTAGTGGTCATAGGATACCTCGCTTTGTGTAATAGGTTGGACATAGTAAGGGTAGGACTTGATACGGGTGTTCATTGTCAATAACTTGAATGATTCCTGTCCCATGTCCTGTTGGAATCACGATCCCCTCTGGGTCTAGGTCTGGAAACAAGAATTGAGTGGTCTTCTGATTGATATTTCCGATTTGTAATAATACGTTTAGCTGTTCCCTTACTGAAATGGGAATGGTATTGTGGTCAAAACGCTGGCTTACCAACAAGAGATGGATTTTCGTAGCACGTCCCAATAAAGCAATCTGTGAGAGTAATGAGAAAAAGGCTTCTTTGATGTTTTTATTGACTCCCTCAGATAGGGCTAGGACTTCATCGATGACAATGGTTAAATGAGTAAATTGATGATTGGGGTTATCATATAAGATAGCTTGTCGTTTCTGAATGAGAGTTGCACACTGGCTTAATTGTTCATTGACCTGTGAGACAAAATCTGATTTTGAACGATTTTCGACAGGATGGATAACTGCAATATGATTTTCTCTAGCCCATCGGCTTGGAGTATCAAACTTAGGGTCAATGATTATCAAGTCAGACATATGTTTCAGAACACTTAGGAAGTAAGTGAGAGTGTACGATTTTCCAGAACCCGAATTTCCAGCAATAGCAATATGATTTACTTTTTCAAGATTGAGTTCAAAGTGCTTCATGATAGGGATTTTTCCTTGCGGTAAGTTAGCTGAAAACTTATCTAAATCAGGAATCGCTAAACGTGCTGAAATTCCTTTTTTCCAAGGAAAGAATAGTCCACGTTGAATGTGTAAGTCATCTGTTTCTAACGGGACAAAATAGGTGGCATTTTGTTTTAGAAGCGTATACTGTGGATATAATGAAGCATTGGCAATCAGAAAGATTTTCTTGTACAAGTCATCATCAAGGATATAGGCGCAAGGCAGGCGAGGGACGAAGACAAAGCCGTCTTCTTGGATAATAATATTAAAGGAGTTAGTATAGCTGGTTTCTCCCTGCATTAAAGCCCCAAGAGCCATGTTCAGGCTCTGAAGCAAGTAAGATTGCAGGAAAGATTGGTTCAGCATATCACGCGATTGTGAAACCATTATCGAATCTCCTTAAGACCATTAGCTTTGAAGTAAATATTATATTTCACTTCGCAGGCTTGTAGAGTGTCAAATTGAATCATGGATTGAAAAGCTGGAAGAACAATCGTATCTTCAAATTTTACTTGGAAAGGGTCTTGTCCTTCCTGCACAAACCATGCTTTGTAGGCTACGATTTCTCCTGTTGGTTTTCCGTCTTCAAACCGTTGTTGTGGTTCAAGTTCAGTACTAAGAGAGTAAATCGGTTGTTTTTGACTAATGATTTTGTCAGCCAAAGTAGTTGTGTAACCGCCTTTTGTTGTTTTCATTTTGAATGCCATAGGGCAATTCCTCCTTGTTTATAGAAAATAATGTTAATGCGATAGGCTCGGTTTTGGTCATGTGCTGGACTTGGTTGTTAGGTTGTTTACCACCTCCCTATTACTAAGGAGAAATAGCCCTTAAAACACAAAGTTTTTTTGGAAAATTTTTTATTTTTTTTGCAAAAAAAAATCCAGTGCTACAAAACACCGGATTTTAGGTATTAGCGATAGTCTTCCAATAAAGAAGCTAATTTTCTAATAGCTTTTAGATAATGGGATTTGACGGTCACATCACTCATTTTTTTGTAATGTTCAGAAATACAGCAAGCTGTTACCTTATAGCTACATCCTTGTTCAGCCACCATTTCAACAATTTCACGGTCAATAGGCTCTAAAATTTCTTTAGCTTTATTGACTGCCTGCTCTATTTCTTTTTTTTCAATAGCCTCTTGAGGATTCAAATCAGAACTTGCAACTATTTCATGGAGTTCACGTTGTTTACCGTAGTTACGAGATATATTCTTTTCAAGGCTTTTTTTATGGTGGTATCGGTCACGACGCTCAGCATTGCTTTGTTCTTGTTGGAGGAGACGGTCAACCTCTTTCCAATTTCCAGTTTCGACAGCTTTTTTAATTTTACGCTCACGGCGTTCGGTAACTTTGTTACTCATAATAGTACTTCCTTTCTTGTCCTTGGACAGAAAGAAACGATATGAGCGAGCATTGACACCGAGTATGGCAAAAGGCACATCAAATAAACGGTGGAACAATTCTATGTAAGATATGACCTTTATCGCCATATCATCATATTTGTTTCAATCCGTCCGTTTGATGGCCATCAATTGGGACTGTGAAAATTTATTTACAAGTTTCCTTGTATGATGTCAATATAAGATATTTAATTATGTAAAAATAGTGTAGTTTGATATAATTTAATTGCGTAAATACATAAATAAAGGGAGTAAAAAATGAATGAAGAATTACAGAGTTTTTTCTGCATGAAAGCTTCGGAAAGAATAGGGAAAATTATTACAAGTAGGAAGTTGAGTTTTTTTAAAATTTATCCTGAAAACTCAAATATCATTTCATGGATTGTATCGGGTCGAAGAACCAAAAGAAATCCATACTTGCTTACTGATACGGCCGTTCAAAGAATTAATGAAACTATAAATGGTCAAGAGTTATCAGATGAGGAGAATAAATACGAGTGTAGAGTGATTTCTTGGGGAGACAATGACGAGATAGAAAATTATATTCCTGAAATGATGAGATTGATTGTTAAGAATCTGACAGATGAACAGCAACTAGTTTTGAATGAAACGTTAAAGGATGATATTTATTTTGCTGAAACCATAGCGTATACAGAGATTTTGAATGAACATAATGCTTCTTTTTTAGGTGTAGACATGGAGCAACTATATACAGAAGATGTTCCTATTTCTCGACATTTAGCTGAAATAGAAATGCTAAATGCAATTGAGGAAGATTTTAAAAAGGAATTTATCGAGTTTCTTGATTCAACGAAATTCGTCAGGACAAAAGTAAACGGAAAAGATGAATATGTAAACAAGGGGATTACATTTAAAAATCAATTTGGGTGCGATGATATTGTTAATCTATTTTTGAAAGTAGTAAAAGCTCATAAATTACCTATTGAAGAATCGATTGGACATAGGGTATATTCTATTGTTAAAAAAGATGTATCTAAGTTAGATTCTTTAATGGAACGTGAATTAGTCTATGATACAGTTTATGCACCTTATCGGGAGGATAAAATTTTTGAGACAGAGTTGGAATTTCAGCGCGGTATTATCAAGGCTGGACAAGATTATATAAAGTCTTTATATGATACACATAGAAGTAGAAATGAAGTTTGGAATACCCTTAGGGAGGAAGGAGAAATATGATATAATTATGTAGCGTGGAAAAATATTAGGACTTAATTCATATACAAAAATTGTGGAAGTTTTAATAAATATTACCAATAATAACATATCTTGGAATAGTGAAATAGGTGAAGCAAGGCTTGATGCTCTGGAACTTCAGAAAGCATTAGAAAAAAATACATTAAATTTAAACTTTCCAGAACTGAATACGTATCTAAGTAGATATAGAAGATAAATTAGTATTCTATTAGATTTAATATTTGATTATACTTATGTTGATAAACAAACGAAGGAGAAAAATAATGACATTTGATGAACTTATCCAATTAGCAAGGGAACAATCAAGTGAGATTCAAAGAGATAAGGGAACTCTTTTTGAAAAAATCGCACAAATTTATTTCAAAAATGAACCAACATACAAAAACTTATTTTCAGATGTTTGGTTATTAAATGAAGTTCCAGAAGAATATGCAATCCCCAAAAAAGATACAGGAGTTGATTTAGTAGCAAGAAACGAAGCAACAGGAGAATTGACTGCTATTCAAGCTAAATTTTATGACAATAAAATATATAAAAGACATATTGATTCATTTTTAGCTGAACTTGGGAAGTCTTATTATTCTGATGGAATTATTGTTTATTCATTAGATTCATTGAGTAGTAATGCGGACGAAGCGATTAATCAATTATCAAAACCAGTAGCACAAATTGGTTTGAGTGATTTAAGAAATAGTCAAGTTGATTGGGAATCTTTTATTCCAAGTAGACCGAATAAAGTAAAAGTAAAGAATGTGAAGAAAACTAGACCTTATCAAAATGATGCCATTAATTTAACAATTGAATACTTTAAAGAAAATGACAGAGGTCAATTAATTATGGCACCGGGAACAGGGAAAACCTTTACCAGCTTGAAATTAGTTGAAAAGATGGCTAAACAAACGAATAAAGAAACCTTTAATGTTTTATATTTAGTGCCAAGTATCCAATTATTAAGTCAAACACTGATTGGTTGGAATAATGATACGGAACTAAGTATGCACTCTTTTGCTGTAACAAGTGATAGAAATGCTTCTAAAAAGAAGAATGCTGACGAATTATCTGCTAAAGATATTGGTTTTCCTGCGACAACGGATTCAGAAAAATTACTATCTAACTATAAAAAAATAGAGAATAATCAACGAGATTTAACGGTTGTGTATTCTACTTATCAATCTATTGAAGTTCTACATGAAGCACAAGAAAAAGGGTTTCCTGAATTTGATATTATTATTTGTGATGAAGCACATAGAACAACAGGTGCTAAAGCATTAGGAGAAGAAGCAAGCGTATTTACAAGAGTTCATAATAATAACTATATCAAAGCAAATAAACGCTTGTATCAAACAGCAACTCCTAAAATTTATGGAACAGATGCAAAACAAAAAGCAGAAGATTCTAGCATTGTCTTGTCGTCAATGGACAATAAAGATATTTATGGAGAAGAAATTTTCCGTTTAGGGTTTGGTCAAGCAGTTTCAAACGATATTTTGACTGATTATAAAGTAATGGTTTTAGCAGTTGATGAAAAAGTCATTCAAAAAGACATGCAAAGAGTTTTATCTGATAGTGAAAATGGCTTAGATGTTGATGATGTTTCCAAACTAATTGGTGTTTGGAACGGATTAATGAAAAGAAACAGTGTAGATAAAGAAGCTATTTTTGAAGGAAAACCTATGCAACGAGCAATATCTTTCATTAATACCATAAATAATTCAAAGAAAATTTCTTCCCAGTTCAATGAAGTAGTCAATGAATATTTAGAAGGAAACGAAACCATTCAACAATCCATAAATGTTCGACATGTTGATGGTGCAATGAATACCTTAGAAAAGAAAGAAGCGTTAGATTGGCTATCAGAAGATTTTGCAGAAGATGAAACACGAGTACTATCTAATGTGAAATTTTTGACAGAAGGAATTGACGTTCCTAATTTAGATGCAGTGATTTTCCTAGCACCTAAGAAATCACAAGTTGATATTGTTCAAGCCGTGGGTCGTATTATGCGTAAGTTTAAAGATAAAGAGTATGGATATATTATTTTACCTATTGTAATACCAGAAGGAACGACCCCAGAATCAATTTTGGATAACAATAAAAAGTATGAAGCGGTTTGGCAAATTTTAAATGCGTTGCGTTCAGTGGATGAACGTTTTTCAGCAATGATTAATAAACTGGAATTAAATAGAAAAAAACCTGAAAATATGGACGTTATCGGTATAGGTGAAGCACCTTCTGTTGAAGATATGGAGAATACTTCAACAATTGGTGAAAAGGGCGATGCCATTTACCAAACTTCTTTAGAGTTAGATTGGGGAGAAATCGAGAATGCTATTTATGCAAAAGTTGTCAAAAAGGTAGGAGACAGAAGATACCTTGAAGATTGGTCAGAAGATGTTGCCAAAATAGCACAACGTCATATTGAACAAATAACCATTATGATTAGTGATAAAAACTCTAAAACCGCTATTGAATTTGATAAGTTTCTAAAGAGTTTACAACATAATATCAATGAAAGTATTGATGAAAAACAAGCAATTGAAATGTTAGCCCAACACTTAATTACTGCTCCTATTTTTGAAGCTCTTTTTGGTGAATATAGCTTTGTGAATAACAATCCTGTTTCAGAAGCAATGGATAAAATTATAGAAGAATTATCAAAATTTGGTGGATTTAATAAAGAACAAGATGAATTAAAAGAATTTTATGATTCTGTAAAATTACGTGCTGAAGGTATTGACAATGCAGAAGCAAAACAAAGAATCATTATTACTTTATACGATAAATTCTTCTCGAAAGGGTTTAAAGAAACTACGCAACGGTTAGGAATCGTCTTTACTCCTGTGGAAGTGGTTGATTTTATTGTAAAATCAGTCGATGACGTATTGAAAAAACACTTTGGAAAAGCTATTGAAGATGAAGGCGTTCATATTTTAGACCCCTTTACAGGAACAGGAACATTTATTGTTCGAACATTACATTATCTAAAAGATAAGCTAGCAAATGGAGAAATAACTTTAGCTGATATTACGAGGAAATATACGCAAGAATTACATGCAAATGAAATTGTGTTGTTAAGTTACTATATTGCAGCAATTAATATCGAATCCACTTTTGCAGAGATAAATCATGAAGAATATAAACCATTTGAAGGAATCGTATTGACTGATACGTTTGAATCCACTGAACAAGAAGATACGTTAGATGATTCGTTCTTTGGAACAAATGATGAAAGGTTGAAACGTCAACAAGAAGTTCCGATTACAGTTATTATGGGAAATCCACCGTATTCTAGTGGTCAAAATTCAGCAAATGATAACAACAGTAATATTCATTATTCTAATTTGGAAACTAAAATTAGGCAAACATACATCAAATTTTCTACTGCAGGAGCGAAAAATACTACTCAAGACAGTTACATTCAAGCTATACGGTGGTCGAGTGATAGATTATCAGAAAAAGGGATGATTGGCTTCGTTTCTAATGGGTCATTCATCGATTCTCGTGGTGCTGATGGGTTAAGAAAATGTTTGTTTGAAGAATTTAATCATCTTTATATTTTTAATTTAAGAGGTGACCAAAGAACACAAGGAGAAACATCTCGTAAAGAGGGTGGTAAAATATTTGGTTCTGGAAGTCGGACACCAATTGCTATAAGCATTTTAGTAAAAGATGGAAGTGATAATCATGAAATTCATTATCATGATATTGGTGATTATCTTAATCGTGAACAAAAACTAGATATTCTAAAATCAACTCAAAGTATTAATGGTATCGAATGGGATAAAATAGAGCCTGATAAAAACAACGACTGGATTAATCAGCGGGATGAAAGTTACAAAAATTTCCCATCATTAGATGGGTCTATATATGCATCAAGAGCTATTGGCATTGGTACAAAAAGAGATATGTGGGTATATAATTTTTCTAAGAAAAATGTTGAAAAAAACACAAATAAAATGGTTGAAAATTTCAATTCTGAGTTGATTTCAGGCAAAACAATTTCTTATGTGAATATGGATGAATCTTTTATAAAATGGTCACATAATTTAAAAAGAAGATTTGAAAAAGGTTTGAAAATAGTATTAGATAAAAAAAATATAAAATTAAGCATGTATCGACCATTTACAAAAAAATATTTATTTTACCAATCTGAAGTTGTAGATAGGCCTGGCCCACTGCGTAATTGGTTTGGGGAATTTAACCAGTTGATTTATGTGACAAAAGGTGCTAAGGTAGGTAATTTTTCATCACTAATAACTAATTTTTTACCCACTGAAGTAATGTTAGGTTCTAGTGGAACAGGATTTATTAAAGATATTAAAGATAGTTCTGCTATGTTAGAATACTCTAACATTACAGATAGCGGAATGCGTTTTTTTAAATTAAGTGCAGAAGATTTAATTTATTATATTTATAGTATTTTGAATTCAAAAGAATTTTTAAAAAAATATTCTAATGACTTAAGCAAAGAATTACCGAGAATTCCAAAAGTTAAAAACAAAGAAAAATATGTAGAAATTGGCAGAAAATTAGCTGATTTACACTTAAATTATGAAGATGTTCCTGCTTATGACGGTGTAAATATAGTCTTTAAATCAGATAATCCAAGTTTCAAAGTGAAGAAGATGAAACATCCTAAACGTGGACAACTAGATACCATCATTTTTAATGAAGATATTGTTATAACAGATATTCCTGAACGTGCATATGAATATGTTATAAATGGAAGACCTGCTATTGAATGGATTATTGACCAATATCAAGTGAAAAAAGATAAAAAATCTGGGATAGTTGATGACCCTAACGAGTTTTCAGACAATCCTAAATATATATTTAACCTATTGTTATCTATTATTAATGTATCTATGCAAACAATGGATTTAGTAGAAAGTTTACCTCCTTTGGAGATAATTGAATAGTTATAAAAATACAATTTGACTAGTCTATTTTATGGTGTTAATTGGTGTTAATTGTATCCAATACAATGGATTTTGAACATCTTCTAAGTATTTTTATGTTTAGTAATTATTGATATAAAAGGATTAATAAGTATTGAGTATTCTTCGTTTTCAATCATAGAATTCTCAAAACGTTAATATATCTTATATATCAACATCTCAAGACACTTTCCAAATTTTGGAGGGTGTCTTTTTTATGCCTTTGGGTACGAAAATGGGTACGACTTTTTCAAATCAATTATTCTCGTAAGCGAAAGGTGTGAAGTGTGCTATCTTAGACCTGTTATTTAACTTGTACTTTGGCTTGTTGTAATCGCTGTTCAAATTTCTCATAAGTAGATAAATCAACAATGTTTGGCGTATTCACATAAACCTCTGTTGTTTTGGTATCTGAATGTGTTAAAATTCTAAACATTCATCTTATTAAGTTTTACCTCATAGTTAAAGTGTGTCGCAATTTGTGAGACTCAGTATGCGCCTGAATACTAATGATCTGATATTAACGGGTGTATAAGTAAAATGTAATTCTATATAGCTTTCTTAATCAATGATTTTCAAGTCTAGTAGAGAAAAGTAAATTGAAAACACAGTACCTCCTATGTTTAGTCTATAAAAAAAGGATAGTTGTTTTCATACATTGCCTTTTTCATCTAACCAACAAGAAAAAAGTTTGCTAATGATACCTACAAAAATAAGTGCAATGATCAACAATACTATTTGTTTAAATGAAGTATATTTTATTTGATATGAGTTATCAGATTTAGTATACCGTAAGAAAAGCTTAAAGAAAATGGTGCACAATGAGAGTTATTTATTGGAGAAGATAAAAGAGAAAAAAAAGGTGACTAGGTGCGTGTATAATATATATCCAAAGAATGGAAAGCATAATTATGAAACAAAGGTGGTGTTTTTTTGATTAAAGTTTTTAGATTATTTGAATCATTAGTTAGCTAGATTGTAGATGTTTATATGGTATAACAAGTAATGAAGTTTAGGTGTAAAAATAGTTGTTCTATAAGATAGTATCTTAGAAGTTCATTTTATAATTTAATCATTTGGTGTTTATAGGTTAAAGTGTTGTATGATATAATTTGATTGAAAAGAATGGAGGCGGCTATCAATGAATCATTTATTAATAAATCGATTGTTTTCACAAAATACGTTAAAAGATATGACTAGAAAACAAGAAAGTTCAGTACTAAATAAATGTGTTGTTAAATATTCAAATAACTCTCATTGGGAAAACAATCAAGAAGCCCTTTCATTCATGTATAAATTTGCAGCTAAAAAATACAGAAATGAGTATTTTTATAAAAATACTCTACTCAATAAATTATTAATTGGAAGGCACAGTTTAAATACAACAACAGCCTTAACCGAGTTTAATATTGGAAACTCAAAGGCAGATTTTATATTGATAAATGGTAAAGCTGTAGTTTATGAGATAAAGACGGAGTTGGATAACTTAGATAGACTAGACAGTCAAATATCTGATTATTATAAAGCTTTTGATCATGTATGTATTGTGACCAGTGATAAACATTTTAATAAAATTTATGAAAAATATGGAAATACTAGTGTTGGGATTTGTGTACTTACAGATAGAGAAACAATTAGTACAAAAAAAGAATGCATGGAAAATAGACAGAACCTTGACTATGAAATATTATTTAAAGTTTTGAGAAAACATGAATTTGAAGAAATTATTTTTCAGCATTATGGTTTTTTGCCTGCTACAAATCAATTTGTCTATTACAAAGAATGCTTTAAACTTTTTGAAAAAATAGAGATTAATAACTTATATGAAGATATATTGGTCTTACTAAAACAGAGAGTTAGATTAGCTAATACGAAGAAATTTTTAAATGAGATTCCTTATGAGTTGAAATCGCTTATATATTTTTCAAACTATAATGAGTTTGAGTATGAAAAACTGCTTAATTTTTTGAAATCTGAAATTAAAGAGGAGGAGTAAAATGTATTTTCCGTATTTAAGAGGAAAGCAATATGAAATGATTGCATTAAAAGAGTTGTTAAGTGAGGGATTAATTGGAAAATCTATAGTTCCAATTATTGAGCCAATTAAAGAAACAAGTCAATTTACGAAGCTTATAGACTGCTTCGCTTCAAAAAAAAATTTGATTTCGGTCATCCAAAATCCAGAAGTTGGTAATTTTAAACCTAGAGAAGAAAGGCAACGGACTTTGTTTAGTATTTCCAAAGGTTATATGGATGCTTTAATAATGGATAATATAGCTGATGAGGGGATATTGGATGAATTCAAAGGTCATGAATTTTTATCTATATTTAAGCGCCCAGATTCTACCCAGTATGTTGAAAATTTAAAGAAATTAGAACTACGACCAAAATATACGTTGATACCTGATGATAGCCGTCTTAAAAGAGGTCTTATGGAGTACGATAAAGTAATTCTTAGAGATAACTTTATTAAGCAAAAAAGAAATGCAGATTATTTGAAAGTATCTAAGGATGAACATGGCATACCTGATGAATTTTTTTCAGATGATCATTTATACTATAATAAGGACAATTATGTAGGTTTTTCAGATTATTCAATCATTGGGGAGGAATATCTTGACGCTGGTTTTGCACCAGTAGCAGTTGCTATTCATATTGTTTATTTTGATAAGTCTGATATTTTAAGAATCAAGCATTTCGTGTCAGATAGCAATGATGATATAAATGACCCAGCAGGTAAATTTGGTGAAGCATTAAAAAAACTGGTGGATTGGTATGACCGAAATAGTGAATCTATGTACACAACAGAAGGATTGAGCCAACTATTGAGACATTTCTATTCAGGTACATATCCTGGACTGGGTGTTGTTAAGAAGCTTTCTTTAATGCACCATATCCAACTAATTAATTGGTACCTTGAAGGGAAACCAGAGTAATGATTTTTTGTGAAAAATGTTTTAGCAACCAAGCAGAGATACAGGGCATGATTAAAACATTAAATGAACAGGGTACCTGTCCAACATGCAGTAGTAAAAAAGTTTATATATGTAACACTGAATGTGTAGTGCAGACGAAAGAGGATGCTGAACAAGCCATTGCAAGGAAAGATACATTAGAAGGTATAAAAAATATTTTTAAAGAAATTTTAAGTATTTATTCATTGAAAGAAGATTTACCTTTAGATTATCCGAAAGGGCAACTAGAAGTTCTTCACTCTTCTTTGTTTTATAAATGGAATATTTTCAATAAAAATAAAATAACTCCTGTTGATGTAAGAGAGATAGTGTTATCTTTGTTACCTGATAAGTATAATGAAAACCCTGATTTATTTGATGGTCTAGTGGGTGTGAAGGAACTTTCACCAAGTTTGTTTGACCCTGAATTAATGATAATTACAGACAATGATTGGAATCAATTTACAGAAACTATTAAATATGAAAATAGATTTCACAGTCAACAAATTAATCTAGAAAATTTAAATTTCTTTCTCTCTTATTTCGAAGAAATCATTCCAGCAAAAGTGGAATTTTTTAGATGTAGAATAAATAACGAAAATAAGATTTTTAAAGAGAGTGATTTGAAAGCCCCACCTGTAGGAAAAGCTACTGCTGGAAGATTGAATGCAGAAGGTATAAGTCGTTTATATCTTTGTAGTGAAGAAGAAACAGCTATTAGCGAAATAAGAGCAAGTAGACACGATATTGTAACTATAGGTAAATTTAGAATTAAAGAAAAGTTACGTGTATTGGATTTGACAAATTTTGATCAGATAAGGTTGTTATCTGACTTCAGTTATATGGAATTTTTAAAATATTTTCTTAATATGGAAGGTTTAAAGAAAATTAGTAATGAACTTGCTAAACCTGTACGAGGGTCTGACAAAGCAAAAGATTATCTTGCTACTCAATATATTAGCGATTTTGTTAAAAGTATTCAAGGCACGGGAGGTACTTTATATCATGGGATAAAGTATAGAAGTACTGCCAGTGAATCTGGTTATAATTTGATGTTATTTGACGATAACAAGGTCGAATTGGCTAATCAAGAAACAAAGTCGATTAACTATGTTAAATATATATATAGTCAAGATTGATATAATTTGTAGTTGTAAAGATGTAGTCTTGTTCGGATTCACGTGTATTTTTGGGTACGTCTTTAGGTACGAGAGTATTTAAATGTGGTGAAATCCAATAAAACCGTACCTGTTAGAATGTTGCTCAATCCATTGCTGTTAAAGCTTTCTCCAACTCCTTCAAAATCTCTGACACAGAACCAGGTCTTAAGAAAGCCCGTAAAGCTTCACAGTTCTCAAAACGTTAATTATTTGGAGTCGTTGCGAACGTGTTCGTTTACCAATCAATTACAATGTTTCAAGACACTTTCTCGTAATGAGAAAGTGTCTTTTTTATCAATCTCTCTAACCCAACCCAATCCTCTCTAAAAAAAGGTATCATTAAGTAATAAAACATAACCATAAAAAATAACGAATATCGGAGGCAGAAAATGAGTAGTGTGGTTTGTCAAAGTTGTGGGGCGAATGCGTTTAGATGGTACGACACCGCTGATCAAGTGGTGGAATGTAAGTATTGTCATTCCAAGCAAGCTTTTATAAAAGGTATGGGCGTCGAGTCAGCCATAAAAGTTGTTGGGGGAAAAGAAGAAGCGGAGACGGATTCTGAATACC
>OIEU01000351.1_pt1 | contig 23137 bp, 17 predicted proteins | sample 1581831 | NCBI WGS metagenome assembly OIEU01 (sample SAMN03281007, study PRJEB24777) | human gut metagenome | isolation source: fecal sample PR166 from 1 month old female Malay infant, vaginally...
CCATGCCGGCGGTGATGGAGCCGCCCGGCGAGTTGATGTACAGCCAGATGTCCTTCTTCGGGTCTTCGGCGGCCAGCATCAGCAGCTGAGCGCAGATGCGGTTGGCCATATCGTCCTTGACCTCTTCACCCATCCAGATGATGCGGTCTTTGAGCAGACGGTTGAAAATCGGGTCGACGGGGCCGGCCGGGACGTCATCGCCCGCCATGACCGGCAAGGTCGCAAAGGTATTGCTCACCTTGATTCTCCTTCTAATTACTCGAACATTGTTCAGACTACCGCCTTGAAGCGACTGAAGGCGGCTTTTCGCGTGCTTTTTGGCGGGCAGCGTAGGGATTTCGGTTTATTCGAGGGTGTCGAGGACGTCGTCAATGAGGAGGCGGGTCTGGGAGGCGGCATCGTCGCCCAGACGCGGGAAGCGACGGGCGGCATTGGCGGGGCTGGCACCGGCGGCTCGCGCTACGTTGGACTTGCTGGCACCATGGGCCACGGCTTTTTCCGCGAGCCGATCGACCAGTGAATCGGCGACTTGGCGCATCTGTTCGGCCACCCATAATTGGGCCATATCCGCAGGTAAGTCGTAGTCTTCGGCCACATCGCTGGCTGCCTCCTGAATGGCGGCCCATAACACCATGAATGGCTTTCGATAGTAGTCAATCTGCTCAGTGAGCGGCTCAGCGGCAAGCAATTCAAGTGCCGAGCGAATTTCTGTATTTTCTGACATAGCTTTCTTTACCTCGGCTCCCCTCTCTGAGGGGAGCTGTCGCCATAGGCGGCTGAGGGGAGTTTCGACCGGGGCAGCTCCCCTCAGAGAGGGGAGCCAGAATATATGTATTTACTTACGACTCAGCAACCACTTTGATATCAACGACGACGTGGCCACGGCCATGCCGACCGGCACAAAGAAGGTAATCGGCGCTTCAGAGAGCTCCATCACCAAGCACATGGCCATAAGCGGTGCCTGTTGTGAGGCCGAAAGCAACGAAGCCGCACCGATCAAGGCACACGCGGTTACCGAATCGGTCGGAAACATCAGTATCCATACGAGGCCGAGCATCGCACCCAGCGTGGAACCTAATGCGATGCCGGGCTGCAGCACACCGCCCGACGCACCGGAGCGAATGGTCATCAGCGTCACCAGCGCTTTGGCAACAAAGGTGAGTGCCAACACACCCAGCAACATCCAGATATTGGACTGGGACAGCGGGAAACCGGCGTTCATCACGGATCCAGAAGGGCCGCTCCCACCCTGAAGCATGGCCCAGAACGATGCCATTCCAGAGCCCGCTCCCCCGCCAGAGGCCGAATCGGATACATTACCGCCGCCCGTCAGCAAGTTCCATGGAGAGGCGGCCGCTGAAGATGCCGACTGCATGGCACCAGCAGTGCCGGCGGTTTCAGGAATGAATGTGCTGAATCCAAGTTGCGCTGCGGCACGGCCGTTGCCCATCACCTGCGGCACAACAGTCGCCACCAAACCGGTGATGAGACCAGCCAGCGGCATCTGCCACAGAATAGCCTTACCGGTTGGCTTGTGCGCTTCCGCCCATTGCGAACCTTTTCGGAACAATGCGCCGCCCACTCCACATGCCGCACCGCAGATCAGAGCGAACACCATTAACGTTGGCGTGGATTCCGGTTGCATGGCGGTAATGTCGTAGAACAGGTGATGCCCTTTGATCGCAACCGCCACGAATGCGGCAATGGCAGACATGCCCAGTCCAAACGCAACTTTTTCGATTGTCACATCTACCAACAGGATTTCGACGGCGAAGAACATGCCGGCCAGTGGCGCGTCATAGACGCCTCCTAGACCAGCACCGGCAGCCACTGCCACCACCATGCGCCGGTCGATGCCGTCAACGTCCTCGATATGGAACAGGTCGCAGAAACGTTGCGCGAGCATGGCGCCGAGTTCGCGTGGGGCGACTTCTCGGCCGATCGAGGCACCGGAGCCGACGATGAAAATCTGCAATACCACATGCGCAATGGTTTGCCAGAAAGGCATTCGCTTTCCCGCCACGGCCTTCTTGACTGAGGGCACCGCAGTCGTTTTGTGTCGCATCAGATACCAGATAATGCCTGCGATGCTGAGTCCCACGGTCACCGATATCGCACGGCGTGCAGCGGGCACGCCGAATGGACCAGGCAATTCTGGGCCTTCGATGTAGCCGAGCAGCACATGTTCAACGCCGTAGAGCAACAGGGTCAGCAGACCTGCTCCCACACCGATGAGCACGCCGAGCACAATGGTCGCCGCAGCGAGCCAACCAAGGCGTTTGATAGTAACCGTTGGCTGCATGTCAACCTCCGCACCCTATGCAACGAGTACGCCTTGGGAACTCCCCTCAGTCTCGCTACGCTCGACAGCTCCCCCTCAAAGAGGGGAGCCAAAGAAACAGTCCTTTTGCCAGAATAGGAAGAGCCCGGAACCATGAAACACGATTCCGGGCTCAAACAATCATGCTAACGCGATGAGGCTATGCTCACTCAGCATCCTTGGCGTCATCCTTGGCGGACAGTTCGTCGGCCACGGCGGCAGCAGCGGAAGCGGCCTCGACGGACTCGGACTCTTCGTCCTCAGCGGCCTCGCCCAGGAAGGCGGAGAGGTCCACAACCTCGCCATCAGCGGTGAACTTGACGGCGCGCATGCCGGCGAGCAGGCCCTTGGAACGGCCGACTTCCTGCACAGCGGAGCCAAGCTGGCCATTCTTGATGATGGCCTGGATGAAGTTGTTCGGATCCATGCCGTACTGCTGGGCGATGGAAGCGAGGAAGTTGAACACGTCGGACTGGGACACCTGAACGTCCAGCTTCTCGGCCAGAGCGTCGAGCACCATCTGATCGCGCAGATCCTTCTCCACGGTCTCCTCGGCCTGAGCCTTCTGCTCCTTGGTGGCCTTCTCCGGGTCCGGGGTCATGCCCTTGAGCTGCTCTTCGACCATGTTGGCCTTGACGCCCTTCGGCACCGGGATCTCGAGGCCTTCCTGCAGCTTGGCGATGAAGGCATCGCGAGCCTCGGTGGCCTGACGACCTTCGGCGTCCTGAGCGGCAGCCTTGCGGATGTCAGCCTTGAGCTCGTCCAGAGTGTCGAACTCGGAAGCTTCGGAAGCGAACTCATCGTTCAGCTCCGGCAGTTCCTCAGCCTTGACGGAGTTGACCTTGACCTTCACGGTGGCCTTCTGGCCCTCGTGCTCGCCGGCTTCCAGCGTGCCTTCGAAGGTGGTCTCCTCGCCGGCGGACAGGCCGTCAAGGGCCTCGTCCAGACCGTCGAGCATGGTGTTGGAGCCGAGCTCGTAGCTCACGCCTTCCTGGGAGTCGACGGTCTCGCCGTCAATCTCAGCAGTCAGGTCGATGTTGGCGAAGTCGCCCTTGGCGGCCGGGCGGTCCACGCCGACCAAGGTGCCGAAGCGCTGACGCAGGGTCTCGAGGCGCTTGTCGACGTCCTCATCCTTGACTTCCGGCTTGGAGATGGCGATCTCAAGACCGTCGATTTCCGGCAGTTCGATGTCAGGACGACGCTCGACGGTGGCGGTGAACTTCAGCTTGGTCTCGTCGTTGGCGGACTGCGGAACATCCTGCACGTCGAACTCCGGCTGAGCCATCGGACGAATCTTCTTCTCATCCAGGGCCTTGGAGTACAGCTCCGGGACCGCGTCGTTCACGGCCTCACCGGCGACGGCGGCGAAACCGATGCGCTGGTCGATGATCTTGCCGGGAACGTGGCCCTTACGGAAGCCGGGAACGTTCACCTGCTTGGCGATTTCCTTACGGGCCGCATCCAGATACGGGTTGAGCTCTTCCGGTTCAACAGTGACGGTGAGCTTCACCTTGGTGGGCTCGAGGTTACGAACGCTGATCTTCACGCTAATGACTCCTCAAAAGTCGTTATTTCTTACAGTTCTGCCGTAAGGCAACCTCTACATGATAACGCCACTTACGGACGGTGCAATGAGTTTCACTTGCCAGTTCCTTGCGCGCTGCTCGATCAGGAACGTCTCGACGTCCACTTCCACCGGGTCTTCCACCCAGCACAGGTTGCGTAGGATCTGTGGCTTGATGATCATCTCGGCCGGCGTGCGGGTGTCTTCGGCGATGCGGTTGATCACACGCCGCACCCGTTGCAGACGGTCATAACGCTCCGGATGGCGCTGTTGCCACAGCCGCATGGATCGGGGCGCGTTCACCACACCGTTTTCGTCCTGTTCGGGGGCGGGCATGGTAGGCCATTGGGTGGGCTTCAGGGCTATGGCTCGATCGATGGCCTGCTTCCAGACCTTCGGTTTGACCGCACGCTGAATCGGCGCGTACCGCTCGAACATTTTGTCCTGCTCGGTGCCGGTATGGATGCGCACACGCTCGTTCAGGGATCGGAGCGCGCGGAATTGGGCAGCATTGTGCGGCTTGTTGGTCGCCGCCTCGATGATTGATGAATCGGCCAATAACAGGCTGGGCGCAATATCGTATTGCCGGGCGAGTCGGTCGCGCTCCTCCCATAGGGATTTGGCGATGGCCAAGCCCCTTGGATCACGACTCAGCTGGGTGATGCGCGAGATACGCAGCCAAGGAATCGGATGCGGTTTGCGCGGGGCAAGGCCCGCAACCAAAGCGTGAGAAAACTCTTCAGCGGCCCACTCGTCCTTACCTGCGGCTTTCAGGTCACGACGCATCATGGTTTCAAGTTCGATAAGCACCTCCACGTCGAGCGCCGCATAGTTGCGCCAGTCGCGCGGCAGCGGACGGTAGGACCAATCGGCGGCGGAATGCTCTTTGGCTAGCGTGATGCCGAGGTAGTGTTCGGTGACGGCGGCCAGACCAAAGCGGTGCAGGCCGAGCAATCGCGCCGCTATTTCCGTGTCGAACAGGGCTTTGGGTTTGAGCCCGATTTCGGCGAATCCGGGCAAGTCCATCAGAGAATCATGCAGAATCCACGTGGCGTCGCCCACGGCGTCATTGAATTCATTCCAATCAGCTCCGGCCCGGGTCAGGGCGACGGGATCAAGCAAGGCGATGCCTGCACCCTCACGTTTGAACTGAATCAGCCAATCCTCGTGTCCATAGCGGAAGCCGGACGCCCGTTCGGCGTCGGCGGCCAGCGAGCCCGTCGCCTCGGCCATCGCATCGCAGACACGATGATAGCCGTCCAGCGTCGAAGTGACATCGGGTACTCCCCCGCGAGGCTCTTTCAGCAGTCGGGGTTCGGTGTCACGGACGTCACTCAACTGGCGTCATCCTCCTCAAAACGGATGGTGGATCTGATGAATGCGGCCCACGAGCGGACTTGTGCGCCGGCGTCCATAGTACCGTCCGGCCCGGTCCCGTCAAGCGGGGTCCATGAGACGCGAATCTCACACCCGGCGCTGGTGGAGCCGGCCATCGAGCCAAAAGCCGTGTTTTGGGTCACGGTGACTGTGCCGGATACCGAATCCGGCTCGATGCCGTCGAAATAGTCGCACATGTCATCCCAGTACATGCCGGGGGTCAGAGAATCGTTTTCGGCGGTTTCCAGCGGCAGTCGCGCGAACGCCACGCAACGCCAGTTGGAATCCCAGTCAATGCGCAGCTCATGAGCATAAAGCATCATGATCCAGCCTGTGGCGATTCGTGATTCGGCATCGCTGCCAAGACCGGCGGAAAAGGCATCGCCGAGGGCACGCTCTCCCGCTTCGAATTCCACGCCGATACCATAATCGGCCAAGGTGGAAGGCACGGGAATCTCCCGATAGCGCACGTCATGGATGCGCTTCATGGTGCTGACGGATTCGACGGCTGCCCATACTTCATCCGGCACACCCTGAGGGCGCACGGGGCGTCCGTCGTTGGACTCTCCCGTAGGAAATGCGTAGATGTCGGCCATATCTCTAGGGTATGGGCGAACGGGCCGAATCGTGGTATTTACGCGCGGTTCGGCCCTGCAATTTAATACACGGTGAAGCCGTGGTCCTTGAACTGGTTGGTCACCCGTTCGCGGGTGGCGGCGTTGGGTCCCTTCTGGTTCTCCAGCGGGTATGGGATGCGCAGTTCGTGCCACTTCGGGCGGCCAAGCTGGTGGAATCCCAGCACGTCGATGTGTTCGACGGCATCACCGAAGGACTCGCAGATCTTCGCCACGTTTTCGACGTTCTCTTCGGAGTCGGTCAGGCCCGGCACGAGCACAAATCGCACCCAGATCTTCTTGCCGGCCTTGGCCAGTCGCTGGCCAAAATCGATGGTGGGCTGCAAGGTGCCGCCGGTGACCTTGTGATAGGTCTCCTCGTCGCCGGATTTGACGTCGAGCAGACACAGGTCGATGTCCTCGAGCATCTCGTCGGTGTAATTCGTGTTGAGGAAGCCGGACGTATCGAGGCAGGTGTGCACGCCCATCTCCTTGGCGGCATGGAACACACGCGAGACGAAGGCGGGCTGCATCATGGATTCGCCGCCGGAGAAGGTGATACCGCCATGCGTGGCCTTGAACAGGTCCTTGTAACGATCGACCTTCTTGATCATGGCGTCAAGGTAGACGGGCTTGCCGTCGCGCATCTTCCAAGTGTCCGGGTTCTGGCAGTACTGGCAGCGCAGCGGGCAGCCGGACATGAACACGGTCATGCGGGTGCCCGGTCCATCCACGGAGGTGTTGATGTCCCAAGAGTGGACGAAGCCGATATCACCGGATTTCAGGGCGGAAAGGCGGTCACGTCGGTCGAGTCCGATTGGGGATTCAAAGCCGGAAAGGCCGCCCATCAAAGTCTGCGAGGCATAGGTCTTCGATTCCTTGAGCATATGCCTGGTCGTGGTGCGGAACGTGGGTGTTGCGGGCATCGTTGTCCTCCTGTTCCAAATGATGCGAAAGTCTGTGGGAAATAAGGAAGGGGTGGAGCCGTGCCCCACCCCTTCAGTTAGTCATTGCCGCGGTTCGCGGGGTTGGTCATCAGTCGACGACGGCACCCTGGTGGAAGGTACGGGAGATGACGTCGAGCTGCTGCTCCTTGGTGAGCTTGACGAAGTTCACCGCGTAGCCGGAGACACGCACGGTCAGGTGCGGGTACTTTTCGGGGTGCTCGACGGCGTCCTCCATGGTCTCCTTGCGCAGAACGTTGATGTTCGCGTGGTAGAGGCCGTGGCCGTTGCCGGCGTCCAGGATGCCGACCAGGTTGCCGATGCGCTCGTCCTCGTCGCGGCCCAGGCCATCAGGGGTGATGGTGTTGGTCAGCGAGATGCCGTCAAGAGCGTCGTTGTAGTCGATCTTGCCGACGGAGAACATGGACGGCAGCATGCCGTGGGAGTCCATGCCGTTCTCCGGGTTGGCGCCCGGAGCGTACGGGGTGCCCTTGGCGTGGCCGGACGGGAAGGAACCGGTGTTCTTGCCGTACTCGACGTTGGAGGTGATCGTCAGGATGGACTGGGTCGGGACGGCGCCGCGGTAGACCGGGAGCCTCTTGACCTGGCCCATGACCGTGGAGACGACCCACTTGGCGATGTCGTCGGCGCGGTCGTCGTCGTTGCCGTAGACCGGGAACTCGCCCTCGGTGCGGTAGCCGACGATCAGGTCGTCGTCGGCGCCCTCAACGTACTCGTACTCGTGGCCTTCCAGGGTCTTCGCGTCCTTGTTGTAGATCGGGTAGACCTTGGCGTACTTGACGGCGGCGAGGGAGTCGGCGGCGATGGACAGACCGGACATGCCGCAGCCGAGGGTGCGGTACACTTCCTTGTCGTGCAGGGCCATCTCGATGGACTCGTACGCGTACTTATCGTGCATGTAGTGGATGATGTTCAGGGCCATGACGTAGGTCTCGGACAGCCATTCGAGGGCCTTCTCGTAGTTGTTCTTGACCTTCTCGTAATCGAGGGTGCCGTCGGCCTCCGGGGTAATCGGCTCGATCACGCCCTTGTCGATGACCTGCATGCCGGTCATCTCGTCGCGGCCGCCGTTGATGGCGTACAGCAGGGCCTTGGCGGAGTTCACGCGGGCGGCGAAGAACTGCATCTGCTTGCCCACGCGCATCGGGGAGACGCAGCATGCGATGGCAGCGTCGTCGCCCCAGTGGCTACGAATTTCCTTGTCGGACTCGTACTGGATGGCCGAGGTGTCGATGGAGATCTTGGCGCAGAAGCGCTTGTAGGCCTCAGGCAGCTTCGGATCCCAGAAGATGGTGATGTTCGGCTCGGGGCCAGGTCCGAGGTGCTCGAGGGTCAGGGTGTTGAGCAGACGGAACGAGGTCTTGGTGACCATCGAACGGCCGTCATCGCCGAAGCCGGCGTCGGACCAGGTCGCCCAGTACGGGTCGCCGGAGAAGATCGAATCGTAGTCCTTGGTACGCAGGAAGCGCACGATGCGCAGCTTCATGACGATGTTGTCGATGAGCTCCTGGGCGTCGGTCTCGGTGATCTTGCCGGCCTGGAGGTCGCGCTCGATGTAGCAGTCGAGGAAGGCGGAGTTGCGGCCGAAGGACATGGCGGCGCCGTCCTGGGACTTGATGGAGGCCAGGTAGCCCATGTAGGTCCACTGCACGGCTTCCTGCGCGGTCTGGGCCGGGCGGGACAGGTCGAGGCCGTACTCGTTGCCGAGGTTGATGAGCTTCTTCAGAGCCTTGATCTGCTCGTCGTGCTCCTCACGGAAGCGGATCCAGTGCTCGATCTCCGGCTCGGTGAAGTCGTTGCGGTACGGCACGGAGTCCTTGTCGCGCTTCTTGAAGGCGATGAGCTTGTTCACGCCGTACAGGGCGACGCGGCGGTAGTCGCCGATGATGCGGCCACGGCCGTAGGCGTCCGGCAGACCGGTGAGGATCTTGTTGTGGCGGGCGACCTTGATCTGCTTGGTGTACACGCCGAAGACGCCGTCGTTGTGGGTCTTGCGGTACTTGGTGAAGATCTTCTTGATCTCCGGATCCGGTTCCTTGCCGGCTTCCTTGATGGCCTGCTCGACCATGCGCCAGCCACCGTTCGGCATCATCGCGCGCTTGCAGGGAACGTCGGTCTGGAGGCCAACGACCACGTTATCGACTTCCGGGGAGTCGATGTAGCCGGCCGGGAAGGCGTCGACGTCGGCCGGGGTATGGGTGTCCACGTCGTAGACGCGCTGCTTGCGCTCCACGGCCAGGTAGTTGTCGTCGAGGTACTTCCACAGGTGCTTGGTCTTCTCGGTGGCAGGAGCCAGGAATGTCTCGTCGCCCTCGTACGGGGTGTAGTTCTTCTGGATGAAGTCGCGGACGTCAATATCCTTCTGCCAGTTGCCCTCGGTGAAGCCGGCCCACGCCTTGGCGTCGAGCTCCTCCTGGGAGACAGCTGCATTTTCCACTGCGGTCATGTCACTCCTTAAATGGGGTTGTAGGTTTCGCATCTTCACGGAACCCTTGGTTCAACAGTGTAGTTGGCACTTGCTTGAGAAAAGCTGAAATTGGGAGTGAGCTATCTCACATTGTTTCTGTGAACGCTACCATTCCAATGGCTTCTAGATATTGATGGGACTATTGCACGTCTCCAGATATGGGAAACCGCTCATACTGTGATGTTCGTATGAGCGGTTCGGTCTTGAGATTGACAGCAGAACCGTATCCGTCAGTTTTCGACCGTCAATCCTCGGGGCGAGCCTGTGCGGGTTTCACGCCGTAGTTCTTCCAGCGCCGGTTCTCCTCCTCCCATCTGGCATTGCGGTCCACCACGATGTCCCACGCATGTTCGGCGTCTTCCTTGGTCTTGTACGGACCCATGCGCTGTTCGATCGGTGAGACCATGCCCAACTCGGCCTGCTTCTTGACGGTGTTGAAATACCACTGCTTCTTGTTATCGTCTGTCATTGGTACCTCCTCAACGGTATTACTTGCTCCCGCTGGCGGGAGCAATATATGTTTATTCCCTGAATGCGTTGGTGACGGGCAGTCGGCGGTCGCGGCCGAACGCGAGGGCCGTGACCTTCGGTCCCAGCGGGTATTGGCGGCGCTTCCATTCGGCGCGGTCCACCAATCGCATCACGGTATCTACGGTGACCTGGTCAAAGCCGTCGGCTAACAGGTCGGCGCGGCCGTGCGCGTGCTCGATGTATGCGGCGAGCACCTTGTCGAGCAGCGCGTATTCGGGCAGGGAGTCGGAGTCCTTCTGCCCGGGGCGCAACTCGGCCGAGGGTGCCTTCTCGATGGAGGAGACCGGAATCATCACGCCGTCCTTCAACGGGATGCCGGTGTTGCCGTCCTCGTTGCCCACGATCTTGAGACCGCCGATGCCGACGCCTGCGGCCGCGGCCTTGTTACGCCAACGGCTGATCTCCCAGACACGGGTCTTGAGCAGGTCCTTGATGGGTGCGTAGCCGCCTACCGCATCGCCGTAGATGGTCGAGTAGCCGCAGGCGAGCTCTGACTTGTTGCCGGTGGCCACGGCGAGCAGACCGCGCGAATTGGAGCTGGCCATCACGATCACACCGCGGATTCGGGCCTGCAGGTTCTCGGCGGAGATGCCATCAAGGTCAAGTTGCTGTTGGTAGGCGTTGAACAATGGCTCAATGGGCTGGACCTCGTAATGGGCGCCAATGTTGGAGGCCAAATCGGCGGCGTCGTCTTTGGAACCGTCGGAGGAGTACATGGAGGGCATGGAGATGCCCCAGACGTTCTCGCCGCCGCATGCGTCGGCCGCCATGGCGGCTACCAGTGCGGAGTCGATGCCTCCCGAGAGGCCCAGCGTCACGCCGGTGAAGTGGTTCTTGGCCATGTAGTCCTTGAGGCCGAGCACGCAGGCAGTGTATACCTCTTCGTCCGGGTCGAGTTCCGGAACGATCTCGGCCTTGGCCTGATGTTCGGCGGCGGAATCGAAGTCCCAGAACGTCAGGTTTTCCATGAACATCGGGCTGCGTTCGATAAGCGTGCCGTCGGCGTCGACCACGAAGCTGCCGCCGTCGAAGACGAGGTCGTCTTGACCGCCGACCTGATTCAGGTAGATGACCGGGGCGTTAACCTCGGCGGCACGACGCTGGGCGAGCTCGAAACGGATGTTGGTCTTGCCTTCCTCATACGGCGAGCCGTTGATGGTGAGCAGCAGGTCGATGTTCTTGGTGGCCAGGTCGGCCACCGGGCCGCCGTCCTGCCAGATGTCCTCGCAGATGGCCACGCCAATGGTGGCGCCGTCCACGTCGAGGGTCACGGAGCGGTCGCCGGCGGAGAAGATGCGGAATTCGTCGAACACGCCGTAGTTGGGCAGGAAGTGCTTGTCGTAGCCGGCCCAGACCACGCCCTGGTGCAAGACCACCAGTCGGTTGCGCGGCTTGGAGGTCTTGCGGTCGGTGCCCACGGTGCCGACCACCACGAACAGATCGCCGAGGCCGTCGTCGTTGAGCTGGGTGGCGAGTTCGTTGGCCTTGTCCCATGCGGCTTGGCGGAAGGTGCGGCGCAGGGCCAGATCCTCGATGGGGTATCCGGTGAGGGTCATTTCCGGAAAAACAACCACTTGGGCGTTTCCTGCGGCGGCTTTACGGGAGTAGTCGAGCACCTTGGCGGCGTTGGCATCAAGCGCGCCGACGCAGGTGTCGATCTGGGCGAGTGCGAAGCGAAGCTGTGTCATAGCTTCTTAGTGTAGCCGCGTATGGCGTCGGATTGCCTGTTCTTCCGGCTTGGCGTCATTCATTAGGTCGTTTTTGCGTTCATTAGGTCACTGCAATGCGATATCAGTCGTTGCAATGGCGCGATTCCAACAACCAGTATCGCCGTTCACCGACCTAATGGACGATGAATCGACCTAATGAACGAATGCCACTCCCCTCAGTCAGCTTCGCTGATAGCTCGTCCTGCACTTATGGACGGGCGAGGCCCGCGCATATCTGGTTCGGCTGTCGCCTCACCTTCGGCTACAGACAGCCCACTGGGCTGTCTGCCTAACGCCTCAGCCTCCGGAGGCGAGCCAGAAAAGGATTTACTTCAGCTCGTTGAGCACGCGCAGAGCGGTGTTGACGTAGAAGTTGACGAAGGTGGGAATGGATTCGTCGAGACCCACGAAATGCGGGCTATGCCAGTCGGCGCAACCTTCCTGGCCGTTTGACCCGACGAACGCGAACACCGGCAACGTCACCTTGGCGAATTCGCAGAAGTCCTCCCCCGCCATCGACTGACGTATCGGTTCGAGCTGCGCGTAGTCGTTGACATCCGCCGCCACGGCCTTGGCAAGACCTGGATCGGAGACCAGCGGGTCTTGAAAGTCATCCCAGACCACGTCGGCGCTGATGCCGTATGCCTCGGCGGTGTGTTCCACCACTTCCTTGAATCGGCGGCCGACCAGATTGCCATCCGACTTGTGGAAATAGCGCACAGTCCCTTGGAATCCGGCCTCAGCGGGCACCACGTTCCACACATGGCCGCCGTGCACTTCGGTAACGGACAGCACCAGCGGGTGGAAGGGCGTGACGTTGCGGCTCACGATGGTCTGCAGGCTCAGAATAATACTGGCGAGCGCTTCGATGGGCCCGGTGCCCTTGTACGGGTAGCCGGCGTGGGTTCCTTGGGCGTGGAGGGTCACGCGGAATTTCACGCAGCCGGCCATCATCGGCTCAACGCCGATGGCCAGCTGGCCGGGCGCATAGTTGGGGTTGTTGTGCGTGCCGATAATGGCTTCGACGTCATCCACGAGTCCGGCGTCGATCATGGCGCGAGCGCCTTGGCCGGTCTCCTCACTCGGCTGGAACAGAATCTTGATCGAGCCGGCGAACTTGTCACGGTGCTCGGCGAGCCAGAAGGCGGCACCGAGCAGACCGGTCATGTGCAGGTCGTGGCCGCAGCCGTGCATCACGCCTTCATTGACGGAGCTGAACTCCAGTCCGGAGTCTTCCACGATGGGCAGGCCGTCGATGTCGGCGCGCAGCCCGATACGCGGCCCGGGACCGGCCTCGCCCTGAATGAGCCCCACAACACCAGTCTCCAGCGGGTTGTGCAGGATCTCGATGCCGTACGCCTTGAGCTGGTCGGTCAGATAGATGCTGGTGCCGAATTCACGGAAACTACGCTCCGGATGGGCGTGCAGGTAGTGGCGGATGGTGATGAGTTCGTGGTCGATGTCGATATGTTCACTCATGGTTCCCGATTCTAGTAGCGCGAAGAATATATTGCGGCCCTCGCTCCATATTGGCGAGGGCCGCGATCTATGGGGTCAGTATGCCTTGTTATTGCTGGCGTTTGAGCAGTCGTTTGGCGATGGCGTTGGCGATGCCCTGCACCACCTGGACCAGTACGATCATGATGATCACGGCCGTCCAGGTGACGGTCTGGTCGAACTTCTGGTAGCCGTAGGCGATGGCGAAGTTACCGAGACCGCCACCGCCGATGTAGCCGGCCATGGCAGACATGTCGAGCACGCCAATGAACAGGAAGGCGTAGGCCAGGATCAGCGGTGCCAGGGCTTCGGGGATGAGCACGGTGCGGATGATGGTGAGCTTGCCGGCACCCATCGAACGCGCGGCCTCGATTACTCCCGGGTCGACCGGCACGAGATTCTGTTCGACCAGACGCGAGGTGGCGAAGGTGCACATCACCACCATCGGGAAGATGGCGGCCACGGTGCCGATGGACGTGCCGACCACGACGATGGTGAGCGGCTGCATGGCTGCCAGGAAGATGATGAACGGAATCGGGCGCACGATGTTGACGATGATGTCAAGGATGCGGTAGACGACCGCGTTCTCGAACAGGTTGCCGGGGCGGGTGCCATAGAGCACCACGCCGAGGATCAGGCCGAGGAATCCGCCGATGACGAGGGTGACGAGCACCATGGTCAGGGTCTGGCCAATGGATTCGAACAGTAGTGGACGCAGCACGTTCCAGTCGCTACGCGGGTTGGCGAGGATGATCATGCGTTGGCTCCTTCATGTGCGGCGGCGGACGCGGCGGGCGCGGTGGCAGTATCGGCCGCCAGTGGGTCATGGGCGCGGTCTTCGGCGTAGGAGGCATGTCCGGCGACTGCGTCGGCGTAGGCCACAGGCTTTGCGGCGGTGCCGAAGTCGATGACGTCGCTATTGGCGGCGAGCTCGCGCAGGAATTCGTCCACATGCCAGCCGGGCCCGTTGAATTCGTAGGTGATGGCACCGATGGCGGTCCCCTTGACCGTGTCGATGCCGCCGTAGAGCAGGCTGGATTCGACGCCGTATTTGGCGATGAGTTCGGAGATATTCTGTCCGGATGCCTTGAGTTCATGGCCTTGGGTGCCGGAAACGTCCTTTTGGCGGATAAGCACGGTGACAATGCGGCCCGACCATTCGTGATGCAATCGCTCGACCCGGTCTTCCTCGGGCAGGCCAGACAATGCGGTGGCAATGAATCGCTTGGTCACCGGCTGCTGGGGTGCAGCGAACACATCGTATACGTCGCCGGATTCGACCACGCGTCCGGCGCTCATTACGGCCACGCGGCCGGCAATCTGCTGGACCACGTTCATCTGATGGGTGATAAGCACAATGGTGATGCCGAATTCCTCGTTCACACGCTTGAGCAAGGCCAGCACTTCGGTGGTGGTTTCCGGGTCGAGCGCGCTGGTGGCTTCGTCGGCGAGCAGAATCTCCGGATTAGTGGCCAGTGCGCGGGCGATGCCGACGCGCTGCTTCTGGCCGCCGGACAGCTGCGAAGGGTATTTGTTTGCGTGCTCACTGAGGCCCACGAATTCAAGGAGTTCGTTGACACGACGATCCTGATAGTCCTTGCGCCAGTGATCGAGTTGCAGTGGGTAGGCGATGTTCTGGGCCACGGTTTTGGTGGAGAACAGGTTGAACTGCTGGAAAATCATGCCGATTTTCTGGCGGATGGGCCGCAGCTTGGTCTCACTCAGAGAGGTGATATCAGTACCAAGCACGGTCACAGTGCCGGAGGTGGGTCGTTCGAGCGCGTTGATAAGCCGGACCAGTGTGGATTTGCCTGCACCGGAATAGCCGATGATGCCGAAGATGTCACCGCGATCGATGGTCAGGCTGACGTCATCCACGGCTCGTGCGATGTTCGCGCCGCGTCCGCGTGTTTTGAATTCCTTCACGACATGGTCGAAGGTGATGATGGGGTCGCTCATAGTGCTCCCTGATGCTGGTTGTTGGTGTCCGGTCACGGAAGCGGAGCGAATCCCGATTGTTGGCTCGGGTACTCGCTCCGCTTGGTGGTAATGGCTATGGACAGGCTAGTCGTGCGCTCGTATCAGCCGCGGCTCACTGCTGGGCCTTGGCATCCTTCTCAATGTCGGACAGGAAGCCTTGCAGCTCGCTGGCGCTGAACTTGTCGGCGAACACCGCGGTACCGCCGGAGTTCTCCTGCAGGGCGTCGAGCACATCCTTCTGCTGGTAGATGGAAACGAGCTTCTTGTAGGTCTCGTTGTTCACGTCCGCCTTGCGGGCCACCCACACGTTGATGTAGGGGCGAGCCTCTTCGGATTCGGCGTCATCCTGGTAGATGGCGTCCTTCGGGTCGAGACCGGCATCGGCCACGTAGTCGTTGTTGATCGCACCAGCGGCGATGGTCGGGTCCTTCAGGGTGGTGGCCACCTGTTCGGCCTTGAGCGTGGTGACCTTGACCTTGCTCTTGGCTTCGTCGATGTCGGCCGGGGTGGAGAAGGCGGTCCAGTCGCCCTTGAGCGTCACGAGACCGGCGGCCTTGAGCACGCCGATAGCGCGGGCCTGGTTGGTTTCGTCGTTCGGAATGGTGACGGTGTCGCCCTGCTTCAGGTCCTTGATGTCCTTGACCTTGGTGGAGTACACGCCGAGCGGGTAGATGGCGGTGCCGCCGATGGGCTGCAGGTCCTTCTTGTTGCTCACGTTGTAGTTGGCCAAGTAGAGCAGGTGCTGGAATTCGTTGAGGTCCAGCTCGCCGGAGTCAAGGGCCGGGTTTTCGGAGGTGTAGTCCTGGAAGTCGACGATGTCGACGTAGATGCCGGCCTTCTCGGCGTCCTGCTTGAACTTGACCCATTCGGGGTTGGTAGCGCCGACCACGCCGATCTTGACCGGGTTGCCCTTGCTGCCCTTGGCGGACGACTCGTTGGCACCGGCAAACGCGCGGTAGCCGAAGAACGCGGCCACGGCGATAATCGCCACGACCACGATGGTGATGATGACGTTGCGGGCGGTGTGGTTCACACGCACCGGCTCGTTATTGTTAGGAGCGGCCGGGGTTGCCGGCTGGGTTGCTGCTGTCATTGGATTTCCTCTCTCCAAAATTGATGTCGGGTAACACCATAACGCGCTTGAACCGCGAAAGTGACGGAAAATGGCCGATTGCCATATAGGTGTCTTTTATGGCGCGCATGCAATGTCCGGGATTCGTGCGTTTGATAACCCGCTATAGGCGTGCCGAACACGCCGGAAAGCACGTCGAGAGGGGCTTTGACAATGGAAGCTATGACTACCGATACTGCCAATGCCGATATCCGAGCCGTATTCTTCGATATCGATGGCACGCTCACCAGTTTCACGACCCATACGGTGCCGGATTCCACAATCGAGGCGATTCACCGGCTGCAGGCCGCAGGCGTCAAGGTGCTGATTTGCACGGGCCGCGCGCCTTCACAGATGCACGTGGTGCTGGATACCATGCCGGTGACGTTCGATGGCATGGTGGCGTTCAATGGGCAGTATTGCTTTGATGACACCGGCTTCTTTGCCTCGCAGGCCTTGGATACTGCTGATATTGAGGTGATTCTCGACTGGCTGGACCGTCACCCCGATGTGGTGTGCAATTTCGGCGAGAAGGATTACGTGTACTTCAACCAGTCCAATGATCTGCTTCACGCCACGTGGAGCAAACTGGGCAAAACCGCACCGACCCGGTATTTTGACGACCCGCGCACCCGCGCGCTGGATCATGAGACCTTCCAGATCAGTCCCTTTGTCGGGCCCGAGTTGGAGGCCGAACTGGTGGGACTGTGCAGCAATGTGCGCGGGGTGCGTTGGCATCCGGATTTCACGGATCTGATTCCGGCCGATGGCGGCAAGCCGCGCGGCATCCAGCGGTTCATGGCGCATTACGGCATCACGCGCGAGCAGACCATGGCCTTCGGCGATGGCGGCAATGACACGGATATGCTCGCCTACGCCGGCATCGGAGTCGCGATGGGCAACGCGACCGCCGAGCCAAAGGCCGCCGCCGATTACATCACCGATGACGTGGACCACGACGGCGTACTCAACGCCCTACTGCATTTCGGGGTGCTACGCGATTAAAACATCACAACAGTTCGCTTTGTTCTGCCCCGCCGTGACAGGGCTTATGAATAAGCAAAGGGCTCGGGACGAATCCCGAGCCCTTTGGTGTTAGCGAACTAACAACACCGTGGAGGTGTTATCACTCGTTGTCGCCAGCGGTAGCGGCGGTAGCGGTGACGGCACCCTTCTTGTCGGTGTTCACGCCGGAGTACACCCAGTCGGTGTAGTCCGGGTGATCGTAGCCGTTGTCGACGGCGAACTGGAAGGCCTCATCACGGAACTTCTCGAGCTCGTCGATCTTGTCGGCGTACTTGTCGGCGTCGATCATGCGCAGAGCCTCGGCGGTCAGCTCGTAGCGGTCGATGCGGTTGACACGAACCATGTCGTACGGGGTGGTGGTGGAGCCCTCCTCCTCGTAGCCGTGGACGTTGAAGTTGTCGTGGTTCGGACGGTCGTAGATCAGGCCACGCACGTCGTGAGCGTAGGAGTGGTACGCGAACAGCACCGGCTTGTCGGCGGTGAAGATGTCGGCGAACTCCTCGTCGGTCAGAGCCTCGTCGTTCTCCTTGGCGGACTGCAGGGAGAGCAGGTCGGCAACGTTCACAACCTTGAACTTGACGCCCAGTTCCTTCAGCTTATCGGAAGCAGCCATGATCTCCTGAGTCGGGACATCGCCGGCGGCGGCAAGCACGACCTCGGCCTCATCGTTGTTCTTGGCGGTGGAAGCCCAATCCCAAGCGGCGGCACCCTTCTCGAGCTCGGCACGAGCCTCGTCCAGGGTCAGCCAGGTGGCAGCGGGCTGCTTGCCGGCGATGATGGCGTTGATCTTGTTGGTGGACTTGTAGCACTTCTCGGCGATGGCCAGCAGCATGTTCGCATCGGTGGCGAAGTAGATGCCGATGACGTGGTCGTTGTGGAAGCACTTGTTCAGCAGGACGGAGGTGACACCCGGATCCTGGTGGGAGAAGCCGTTGTGGTCCTGACGCCAGACGTGGGAGGAGACCAGCAGGTTCATGGAGGCGATCGGCTTGCGCCACGGAATCTCGCGGACGGTAGCCTCAAGCCACTTGGCGTGCTGGTTCAGCATGGAGTCGATCACGTGGACGAAGGACTCGTAGGAGCTCCAGATGCCGTGACGACCGGTCAGCAGGTAAGCCTCGAGGAAGCCTTCCATCTGGTGCTCGGACAGCTGCTCGACGACCTGGCCGGAGACGTGCATGTGCTCGTCGACCTCGTCGGAGATGTAGCCGGCATCCCACTGCTTGTTGGTGACTTCGTAGGAAGCCTGCAGACGGTTGGAAGCGGTCTCATCCGGTCCGAAGATGCGGAAGTCGCGCGGGTTGTTCTTGATGATGTCGCGGGTGTAGACGCCCAGACGACGGGTGGCCTCGAGCTGGCCCCAGCCGTGGCCGTACTCGGCCACTTCCTTGACCTCGTAGTCCTCGAGGTTCGGCAGCTTCAGGTCGTTGCGGATCACACCACCGTTGGCGTTCGGGTTGGCACCGATACGCAGCTCGCCCTTCGGCATGAAGGCAAGGACGTCGTCCTTGACAGCACCGTTGGCGTCGAACAGCTCTTCCGGCTTGTAGGACTCGAGCCAGTTCTTGAGGACCTCGAAGTGGGCCTCGGTGTCGCGGGCGGAAGCCAGCGGCACCTGGTGAGAGCGCCAGGAGCCCTCGGTCTTCTTGCCGTCGATGTACTTCGGGCAGGTCCAGCCCTTCGGGGTGCGGAAGATCAGCATCGGGTAGAACGGACGGTGCACGTTGTCGGTCTGAGCGGTGGCCTTGATGTCGCAGATCTCGTCCCAGATGGTCTCCCACAGCTCGGCGAAGCGACGGTGGATGGACATGTGGTCCTCATCATCGAAGCCAGCAACGAACTCGTAGGGCTCGTAACCCATGCCGTGGAAGAACTCGTGGAGCTCTTCGTCGGAGATGCGGGACAGGATGGTCGGGTTGGCGATCTTGTAGCCGTTGAGGTGCAGGATCGGCAGCACGATACCGTCGGTGCGCGGGTTCACGAGCTTGTTGGACTGCCAGCCGGTAGCCAGCGGGCCGGTCTCAGCTTCGCCGTCGCCGACGATGGCCGGGACGAACAGGCTCGGGTTGTCCATGATGGCGCCGTAAGCGTGGGACAGAGCGTAACCCAGCTCACCACCCTCGTGGATGGAGCCCGGGGTCTCCGGAGCGAAGTGGGACGGAATACCGCCCGGGTAAGAGAACTGACGGAAGAACTTCTGCAGACCAGCTTCGTCCTTGGTGATCTTCGGGAAGGTCTCGGTGTAGGTGCCGTCCAGGTAGGACTGGGAGGTACCGGCCGGGCCACCGTGGCCCGGGCCCATGATGATCACGGTGTTCTGGCCGTGGTCAGCAATGAAACGGTTGATGTGGCCGATGAGGAAGTTCAGGCCAGGGGTAGTGCCCCAGTGGCCCACCAGACGGTGCTTCACATCTTCGCGGGTGAAGGGCTCCTTCATCAGCGGGTTGGAACGCAGATAAATCTGGCCGATGGAAAGGTAGTTGGCAACGCGCCAGTACTTGTCAACGCCTTCGAGGGCTTCCTCGGAAACCGGAGCGTTGAGCTTCTTCCAAGGGGTGCCAATAACAGGACTCGTCATGTGTACTCCTGTACTCCTGCACGTGATCGTGCGATTGATTATTTCTGTTCGGTCACGGTCCCTGACCCTTGCGGTGCCAAGGTTTTCCGTTCCCAATCAATCGTCATGGTACGAGGACAACGCGACTTTTGAACGATTTCTTGCGGGTGTGTTCGGAATTGTTGCGGAAATTTCAGTATTTGTGCGGTTCAACTGACCGTTTGTCACCATTAGTTTTTTCAACATACTTTTTCAAAACGGCGGAAGCATGCGGAAATCCAGCATTTGGCTAGAGCAGCGCACGTTCGATTTCCCATGTTCGAAATCGGCGTGTTGTCCGCCTACAGGCATGTAGTTTGTTCGATTTACGCACATAGTCTCTGCGTGTCGGCCTTGTCGCCTTGACCAGTGATAATCAGGTGTGTTCAGCCCACGTAAAATTCCAATGAACGTTAGGGGAATATCAATGGCAAACGGTCCTGTGCTTGTCGTCGACTTCGGCGCCCAGTACGCCCAGCTCATCGCCCGCCGCGTGCGCGAAGCAGGCGTGTACTCCGAGCTGGTCCCTCATTCCATGCCGGTTGACGAGATCCTGGCCAAGGATCCGAAGGCGATTATTCTGTCCGGCGGCCCGGCCTCCGTGTTCGAGCCCGGCGCGCCGACCATAGATACCAAGGTATTCGAATCCGGTGTTCCGGTGCTTGGTATCTGCTACGGCTTCCAGGTCATGGCCTATGAGCTCGGCGGCAAGGTGGATAAGGCCGCGCTCGGCGAATATGGCAAGACCTCAGCCACCATCGACGACGCCGACGGCATCCTCGCCGACTCCCCCGCCGAGCAGACCACGTGGATGAGCCACGGTGTGGCGGTCGAACAGGCCCCGGCCGGCTTCGAAGTGCTGGCCCACACCGAAGGCGCGCCCGTGGCCGCCATGGCGGACGAATCCCGCAAGCTCTATGGTGTGCAGTGGCACCCTGAAGTCAAGCACTCCCCGCTTGGCCAGAAGCTTATCGAAAACTTCCTGCACCGTTGCGCCGCGCTGCCCAACGACTGGGATGCCTCCTCGATTATCGAGGATCAAGTCAAGAAGATCCGCGAGAAGGTCGGCGACGCCGAGGTGATCTGCGGCCTGTCCGGCGGCGTTGATTCCGCCGTGGCCGCCGCTCTGGTGCACAAGGCCATCGGCGACCAGCTCACCTGCGTGTTCGTGGACCACGGCCTGCTGCGCAAGGGCGAAGTCGAGCAGGTCAAGCACGACTTCGTCGCCGCGACCGGCATCCGCCTCATCACCGTCGACGCCGCCGACGACTTCCTCGACGCCCTCGCAGGCGTCTCCGAGCCGGAGCGCAAGCGCAAGATCATCGGCGAGAAGTTCATCCGCACCTTCGAGAAGGCCCAGCGCCAGGTCCTCGAAGAGGCCGGCGCCCGCGGCAAGGAGGTCAAGTTCCTCGTGCAGGGCACGCTCTACCCGGACGTCGTCGAATCCGGCGGCGGCGACGGTGCGGCCAACATCAAGAGCCACCACAACGTCGGCGGCCTGCCCGAGGACATCAAGTTCCAGCTCATCGAACCGCTGCGCACTCTGTTCAAGGATGAGGTGCGCGCCATCGGCACCGAGCTCGGTCTGCCCGACGAAATCGTCTGGCGTCAGCCCTTCCCGGGCCCGGGTCTGGGCATCCGCATCATCGGCGAGATCACCAAGGAGCGCCTCGACCTGCTGCGCGAGGCCGACGCCATCGCCCGCGAGGAACTCTCCAAGGCCGGTCTCGACCGCGACATCTGGCAGTGCCCGGTCGTGCTTCTGGCTGACGTTCACTCTGTCGGCGTCCAAGGCGACGAGCGCACCTACGGCTCCCCCATCGTGCTGCGCCCGGTGAGCTCGGAAGACGCCATGACCGCCGACTGGTCCCGTGTCCCCTACGATGTGCTCGCCACGATCTCCACGCGCATCACCAACGAATGCCGCCAGATCAACCGCGTCGTCCTCGATTGCACCTCCAAGCCGCCGGCGACCATCGAATGGGAGTAAGCCGATAGGGCTTTGACCTGCTCTTTTGAGTGCCGTGGTGTACCGCTGAGTTTCGTTTCGTACGAGAGTCATGGCAAAACCGCCAGCGACGGCAGTGAGTAAAAACGATTTCCTAGCCTCCGTTCCCTCGTTGGAACGGAGGCTTTTTCTTTGCCGTTTTACTCCCTTTCACCTGCGATTTCGCCATTTACTCCCCGTGTTTCAAGACAACAAGGCACGGGGAGGTATTCGAGGGAATGGGAGTAAGGATTTATCCCAAGTGAGTTGACGCGCGGTTTTTGTCCCCGAGGGCGAAACGGTGCCGTTTCGGGGCCCGTGAAACTCAAATCGAACTCAACGGGCATTTTTTGCTGGGCGTTTCCAATGTTCCCGTTCCGTGGGATACCCTGATTCTCTCTGTGGTACTGTTTGTGGTGATTCCTCTGGCTGGCGGTATGCTGACCCGTTCGGCTGTCATCAAGCGGAAGGGGCAGTGTACTTTGAGGAGACTTTCATCCGTATGTTTGACAGTGCAACTACCATTGGCTTATTGCTGACGCTGGTGATGATTTTCTCGTTCCAAGGCAATACCATTCTGGAAAAACCTCTGCACATTGTTTTGATTGCGGTACCGCTGATTTTACAGACCTTCCTGATTTTTGCGATTGCGTATATCGCTTGCCGGGTTTTGAAGCTGCCCTACAAGATTGCTGCTCCCGCCGGAATGATTGGTGCTTCCAACTTCTTTGAACTGGCTGTTGCTGTTGCAATCGCCTTGTTTGGAACGACTTCCCCTGCGGCACTGGCAACGACTGTGGGTGTGCTGACAGAAGTTCCCGTGATGCTGTTCCTTGTAAAAAAACGCAAATAAAATGAAAGACTGGTTCAAATATGAGTAAGAAAAAGGTGGCATTTATCTGCGTCCATAATTCCTGCCGCAGTCAGATTGCCGAGGCCTTGGGAAAGCACTTGGCTTCCGATGTGTTTGAAAGCTATTCCGCAGGAACGGAAACAAAACCGCAAATCAATCAGGATGCTGTCCGCATTATGAAAGAACTGTACGGGATTGACATGGAGAAAACCCAGTATTCCAAACTGATCTCGGATATTCCTGCCCCTGATATTGCAATCTCCATGGGGTGCAATGTGAGCTGTCCTTTCATTGGTAGAGCATTTGACGATAACTGGGGATTAGAAGATCCGACCGGAAGCGAAGATCAAGTCTTTGTCGAGATCATTCGAGAGATTGAAAAACGGATTCTACAGTTGAAGCAGTCCCTTATTTCCCGTTGTCTAAATGAAAGTGCAACACCCGTTAGATTGGAAATTGCCTAGAAAACCAGTCCGAAGGGATGTCGCACCTATGGGAGAAGTATATTCGCACCTGTCGGAAGAGGAACGCCAGGTCATC
>OIEU01000430.1_pt1 | contig 19350 bp, 14 predicted proteins | sample 1581831 | NCBI WGS metagenome assembly OIEU01 (sample SAMN03281007, study PRJEB24777) | human gut metagenome | isolation source: fecal sample PR166 from 1 month old female Malay infant, vaginally...
GTTAATAATAACATAAATTCTCATTACGTCAATATCCTACCAAATATAGAGGCTATTTCTTTTTTATAAGGGAATTAACCGCTTTTACCTATACATAGCCTTCATAAATAGATTATAATAAAGTGATGATGAATAAACATAAACTTTGATTCCAAAGGAGGTGAATATATGTCTGAATCAGTAAGCCCTACGGTGGAATTTATTTCTGTAGCAAAAGAATTTCGCCATGAATATGTTGTTGAAAAATCACAGTTTATAACAACTGTATATCCTTGCAAGACTGAAGAGGAAGCTCAAACCTTTATAAGTCGCATCATTAAAGAATTCTGGGATGCTCGCCATAACTGCACAGCCTATGCATTAGGCCCACAGCAAGAACAACAACGATCTTCCGATAATGGAGAACCATCAGGTACAGCAGGTAAACCAATGCTAGAAGTACTCAAAAAAACTGGCATTACCAATGTAGCCGTCGTCGTAACACGTTATTTTGGAGGCATTAAATTGGGCGCTGGTGGCTTGATTCGGGCCTATTCACACTCCGTTGCGGAAACCTTACGTCTTGCGCCTAAAGAACTACATACAACACGAACTCAGCTACAAGCAAAGATTGACTATTCACTGTATGGAGCAATAGAAAGATATGTCCAGGACGAAAAATTACATTACGAAGCAAGCTTTGGTGAATATGTAGACATAACAATCCTAATACCACCTACTGATGTAGAACGCATACAAAAAGAGCTCCAAGATATAAGTCATGGAGCTGCTACTTGTACTATATTAGATTCTATTGAGGTGGTACTACCACTAGATAAATAATCTAGTTAGTAGATTCCAAGTTTTAATTGCCGTTATTAACTAAACTGGCTATACCTTGACCGAGTTCACGACGTTTTTCCTTAGTCATAGGATAAGGCCATACTCGTTCTAATTGTTTTTTCCGGCTAATTTTATTACGAGCCGTCATTAATCTACGTGCTTCCCAATTACGAATTGCTTGACCTAAGGTTCTTTTTACCACGCCCATAGTAGTACCTACTTTCTTAATTCTTGCTATTATATCAAAATTAATGATAAGTATAGAAAGATAATTTAAAACTTAGTTTACTTTCTATTACTTTGTTGAATTTAGTATATATAGCATTTTATTAAATGTGAAATGACCGTTACTTAGTTCGTTATAATTTTTATTTATCATATTATGTGTATAATAGGGAGATTCTATGGATACATCTTACTACCACAATTTTATTACCCTTGTTCAAACGGGCAATATGACACAGGCCGCAGAGATTCTTCATATTACACAACCAGCGTTAAGTAAGCAGTTGAAGTATTTAGAGGCTGAATTTGGAGCTCAATTAATCAATATTAAACGCGGCCAACGAGGATCAAACTTGCAATTAACAGATGCTGGTAAAATCTTCTACGAAAAAGCGCAACAACTCTGCTCTATTGAAGAATCTACATATAATGCTGTACAACAATTGAATTCACGCATTGAAGGTACTTTACGCATTGCGACGTCTGCATCTCGTTCAACGCCAATCGTACAGCAATATTTACCAGCTTTTTCCATGAAATATCCATCTGTCCATTTTGAAATTTATGAAGGACTTATGACAAATGTAGTGACCCAACTCATCAACGGTAGCGCCGAATTAGGTATCGCCAATATTCAAATGGTAGATATCGATAAATTCGATATCCTGCTTACCCAAGAAGAGCATTTATACGCTATTTTCCGCCGTGATGTATTCTGGACAGATCGTGAACATGATACCATCACGTGGGAAGACATAAAAAAATGTCCTCTATCCCTTTCTGGTGGCTCTGTCCGAATGATTATGCAATCTAGCTTAACAGATATGGAGCAACTTAATGCGGTAGCTATAACTACAACAAAAAGCTCAGCTATTGAATGGGCCTCTTCTGGACGTACAGTTTCCTTAGTTCCAATGGACGCTAAAGAACTCATCAATCATCGCAAAATGGCCCGCATTAAATTACCAGAATTCTCGGGGGATTTCAAAAAAGCTTTTATCACGCTTAAAGGCCATGCACTTTCTCCAGTCGCACAGCAATTTATCGACTTCTACAAAGCCTATGTATAATCATAATTATATATATCATTATCATGCTATGATATTAAGAGACTATATGATTGGTACCTATTCAATTATGGATACCAATTCAATGTATAAGAAAAGACCTAGTACTAAATGTACTAGGTCTTTTTGTATCATATCCTATATAACGACAATTCTTATGGTTGTTTAAGCTCGCCGTATATATGATTCTGTTATACTTGATGAACAGCACCTATAATATCAGTGATGCTGTTAAGATTATATTGTTCTACATATTCGCTCATTTCACGGGCAATACGTGAAATTGCTGTTGGATCTACCATCGTAGCTGTACCAACTTGAACGGCTTGCGCCCCTGCCATCATAAATTCGATAGCATCTGTGCCAGTCATGATCCCACCAAGACCAATAATAGGAATAGTTACCCCTTTATAAACTTGGTGCACCATGCGAAGAGCCACGGGCTTTACGGCTGGGCCAGATAATCCACCATAAGTATTCCCCAATACAGGCTTGCGACGGTGAATATCTATAGCCATGCCCAACAAGGTATTAATTAGACTTACTCCATTACCACCGCCTGCTTCAACAGCCTTTGCGATTTCTACAATGTCTGTTACATTTGGTGAAAGCTTAACGATAACAGGTTTATCCGTTACCTTACGAACCGCTTTAGTTACCGATTCAACGACCTTTGGATCTACGCCAAACGCCATGCCTTCGCATTCTACATTTGGGCAAGATACGTTTACTTCTAATCCTGCAATACCATCTACAGATAATGTCTCTGCCATCCAAGCAAACTCATCTATCGTACCCGCAGACATATTAGCTAGCAATGGTACATCATATTTCTTAAGCTCTGGTAGAATTTCTCTAACAAAATGTTCAGCTCCAGGATTTTCAAGGCCAATACAGTTCAATACACCAGATGGTGTTTCTGCAATACGAGTCCCAGGGTTTCCGTGACGCCCCTTAGGTGTTAAACCTTTTACGGAGATAGCCCCTACCTCATTGCTAAGGTCTAAATACCCAGCATACTCAGGGCCATTACCAAAGGTGCCAGATGCAGCGATAATAGGATTTTTCATCTTAATTCCGCAATAATCAATGGCAAGCTTTGGATTTGGCGTAACGGTGTTATTTAAATCGCGTTCACGCATTAAAAGAACACCTCCTCAGCTGGGAATACAGGACCATCCTTACAAACCTTATAGCGTTTACCTTCTGCGCCATCACAAGCACAGCCTAAACAACCCCCAGTACCACAGCCCATGCGTTCTTCAAGAGACACTTGGCATGGCACATGGAGTTCTTTAGCCACTTGAGCTACGCCTTTCATCATCGGCGTCGGACCACAAGTCATGACAGAAGTAAAGGAATTAGCATTAATTAGGTCAGGCATAATAGCCGTAGGGAAACCTTTTGTGCCCACACTACCATCATCAGTAGTGATGTGGACTTGAACAGGTGTATCTTTAAATAAATCTGCCCAGAAGGTTTCGCTTTCATTTCTAAAGCCCAAAATAACTTGTGCTTCTTCACCTTCTTTCAAATGAGATGCGATACATAGCATCGGTGCAATACCAACGCCACCGCCAATGAGAAGCATATTATTAGATGTTACAAACGGTTCGCCCAAAGGGCCTAAACAATCTAATGTATCACCAGGCACGAGACGTGTCATAATTTCAGTCCCCTTACCTACGACGCGATACAAAAGGGTAATTATACCCTTTCGGGCATCAAATCCAGCATAGCTAATAGGGCGACGCAATAATGGCGCCGTAGAGTCCGCTACGCGAACATTACAAAACTGTCCTACCTGTGCTTCTGCTGCTTGTTTTGGTGCGTGAATATCCATAATCCACACATCAGAGCCTATTTGCTCATTGCGAACGACTTCGCCCTGTTCTACATAGCCACTCATGGTTTTACTCCAATTCAAAATCTTGCAATGCTTCTACATTGTAGTTCGCATCATCTTTACGGTTTGCTACAACGCGCAATACTTCGCGAGCTGTATCAAGACTTGTTAAGCAAGGTGTACCCATTTCTACAGCGAGACGACGTAATTGGAAGCCTTCGCGTTCAGGACGTTTACCTGCAGTCAATGTATTAAGTACAAGATCGACCTTGTCTTGACGAATGTGGTCAGCACAGTTGTCATCCCCTTCAGAGATTTTATTAACCACCTTACAATCAACACCGTGTTCGATAAAGTATTTACCTGTACCACCAGTTGCTTCAATATGATAACCAAGATCGATGAACCCTTTTGCAAGTTCACAAGCTTCTGCTTTATCACGGTCTGCTACTGTCATGAGAATTGTACCATCCTCTGGAATACGCATGTTTGCACCATTGATAGCTTTGAATAAAGCTTCAGAATATGTACGACCAATACCCATAACTTCGCCAGTAGATTTCATTTCAGGTCCAAGAGCGATTTCCACAAGCCCCATTTTGGAGAAGGAGAATACAGGTGCTTTTACAGCTACATAAGGTTTATTAGGTACAAGACCAAGTGGCAAGCCCAAATCTTTTAAGCTTTCACCAAGCGCAATGCGTGTTGCACATTCCACCATGTTAATACCTGTTACCTTAGAAATGAATGGCACGGTACGGCTAGAACGAGGGTTAACTTCGATTACATTAAGTTCACCATCAGCCACGATGTATTGAATGTTAAGCACACCTTTAACATTAAGACCTACTGCAATACGACGTGTATAGTCAACAATTTGATCAATCAATTCTTGACTCAAGTGTTGAGCTGGGTAAACGGCCATGGAGTCACCAGAGTGAACACCGGCACGTTCGATTTGTTCCATAATACCAGGGATACATACATCAGTACCGTCGGAAATAGCATCAACCTCTACCTCCATACCAACCATGTAACGGTCGATAAGAACAGGATGCTCCTTAGATGCTACTACAGCTTCCTTCATGTATACATCAAGCTCTTTATCATTGTATACGATTTCCATTGCACGCCCCCCCAATACATAGGAAGGACGAACGATTAATGGGTATTTTAACTTTTTAGCTGCTTCTTGTGCTTCTTCATCAGAGGTTACCAGAGCACCTACTGGACGAGGAATGCCAAGTTTCGCCAACAATTCATCAAAGCGTTCACGGTCTTCTGCCATATCGATGCTATCCACGGATGTACCAAGAATTTTTACACCGCGCTTAGCCAATGGGCCTGCCAAGTTAATCGCTGTTTGTCCACCGAATTGAGCGATAACGCCAACTGGCTGTTCTTTATCAATGATTTCCATAACATCGTCCACAGTCAATGGCTCAAAGTATAAAGAATCAGAAATATCAAAGTCTGTAGAAACTGTTTCTGGGTTGTTATTAATCATAATGGATTGGTAACCCGCTTTACGGAGTGCCCAAGATGAGTGTACGGAACAATAGTCAAACTCTACGCCTTGACCAATGCGAATTGGCCCAGAACCAAGTACTACTACAGATTTTTCACCTAGTGGCTTAACTTCATCTTCCTGCGCATAAGCACTGTAATAGTACGGCGTTTTAGATTCAAATTCTGCCGCACATGTATCCACGTATTTATATGTTGGTAGAATGTTCCATTCTTTACGTTTTGCACGAACATCTTCTACAGTTGTATTAGCGTAGCGCGCAACAACAGAATCAGTAAAGGAATAGCGTTTTGCTTTACGCAATACATCCTCTGTTAAGCCATGTTCAGCCAATGCTTTTTCCACAGTAACAATGTTTTTGATTTTTTCAATAAAGAATGTATCAATTTTTGTAATATAGTGGATTTTTTCTACACTAATCCCCTTGCGAAGAGCTTCTGCTACAACATAGATACGTTCATCATCTACTAAGTGTAAACGTTCGATAAGCTGTTCCATGGATTCATGGGCGATTTTCTTAAGCTCAATATGGTCTAAGCCGATCTCCAAGGAACGAATGGCTTTAAGTAAAGAACCTTCCAAAGAACGGGCGATAGCCATAACTTCGCCAGTAGCCTTCATTTGCGTGCCCAAGGTGCGATCTGCTAAGTTGAATTTTTCAAAAGGCCACCGTGGGAACTTAGTTACTACATAGTCTAGCGTAGGCTCAAAGCATGCTTTAGTTTCACCAGTTACAGCATTTGTAATTTGATCCAATGTCATGCCTACTGCGATTTTAGCTGCTACCTTCGCAATTGGATAACCAGTTGCTTTAGATGCCAATGCAGAGGAACGAGATACGCGAGGGTTTACTTCGATAACGATATATTCGTTGCTATTTGGATTCAAAGCATATTGTACGTTACAACCACCTTCGATTTTCAAATAACGGATAATCTCTACAGATGCGGTACGCAGCATTTGGTATTGAATATCGTTCAAGGTTTGGCTTGGTGCCACAACGATGGAGTCCCCAGTATGCACACCAACAGGGTCAATATTCTCCATGTTACATACGATGATGCAATTATCTGCACTATCGCGCATTACTTCATATTCGATTTCTTTCCAGCCTGCAACGGAACGTTCTGCTAGAATTTGGTGAATTGGTGAAAGTTTCAAACCACGACGTGTGATTTCATACATTTCATCTTCGTTATGGGCAATACCGCCACCAGTACCACCCAATGTGTATGCAGGACGGATGATAATAGGATACCCAATGCGATTAGCAAAGGCTACTGCTTCTTCAAGATCGTTAAAGATATCGGATTCAGGAACCGGTTGGTTGATTTCCTTCATCGCTTCTTTGAAGAGTTCACGGTCTTCGGCTTGTTTAATGGCTTCAAGAGTTGTACCAAGAAGTTTTACACCATATTCTTCTAATACGCCAGCTTCAGATAATTGTACGGCCATATTAAGACCTACTTGACCACCTAATGTAGCCAACAAGCCCCAAGGGCGTTCTTTTTTAATTACTTCTGTTACGAATTCAAGACTAATCGGTTCTACATATACGCGGTCTGCAATATCTGTATCAGTCATAATAGTAGCAGGGTTAGAGTTAACCAATACTACTTTATAACCCTCTTCTCGAAGGGAACGGCATGCTTGTGTGCCAGCATAGTCAAACTCTGCAGCTTGGCCGATAATAATTGGACCAGAACCAATTACAAGTACTTTATTTGCTTCTGAGGTCATATTATTTTCCCTTTCTCATTAAGTCTTCAAATTCGTCAAATAAATATAGGTTATCAGTAGGTCCTGGGGATGCTTCTGGATGGTATTGTACGGAGAAGATTGGCAATTCTTTATGACGCATACCTTCTACGGTTCCATCATTTACACTACGATGTGTAATTTCTACAAAAGCTGGCAAAGAAGTATCATCTACCGCATAGCCATGATTTTGAGATGTAATATATACCCGACCAGTACGTAAATCTTGTACAGGATGGTTAGAACCACGGTGACCAAATTTCAATTTGAATGTAGTCCCACCATAGGCTTGTGCCAATACTTGATGCCCCATACAGATGCCAAAAATTGGTTTCTTACCAAACATTTTCTTTACTTCTTCTACTGCATAGCCAAGATCTTGAGGGTCTCCAGGGCCATTAGATAAAAAGATACCATCTGGATTTGCTGCCAACACATCTTCGGCCTTAGCATCTGCAGGAAATACAGTAAGACGACAGCCTGCAGCTTCTAGAGAGCGAAGGATATTTTCCTTTACACCATAATCCATTACCGCTACGTGGAATTCAGCATTTTTATCGCCACGCATACCTTGCCATTTTGTAGTTACACGCATAACTTGATCTGTTGGCAAGTCTTGTTTAAACAATTTTTGAATATCCTCCATAGGATAATCAGAGCGTACAAGTACGCCCTTCATTACACCATGGTTACGAAGAACACGTGTAATAGCACGTGTATCTACATCATAAAGGCAAGGGATGCCGTGCAAACGAAGATACTCACTAAATAACCCCTCATTTTGCCAGTTAGATGGAAAGTCACACAGTTCACCTACAATAAAACCTTTACAATATGGTTTAGGACCTTGAGTAATAGAATTTAAAGTACCATAATTACCAATTAAAGGATAGGTTAATGTAATAATTTGATCCGCATAGGATGGATCAGTCAAGATTTCTTGATACCCTGTCATACCTGTGTTAAATACAACTTCGCCTACCGTTGGGGCGCCACCTAATAAGGAACCTTCAAACACGGAACCATCTTCAAGAACTAACTTGCCTTTCATTATAAGACTACGCCCTCCTTCATAACAATTTTGCCATCAACGACTGTGAGTTTAGCTTTACCTGTAACAGTCATACCATCAAATGGGCTAACTTTACCTTTTGTATAGAATTTATTTCGATCTACTGTCCATTCTTCAGTCGTGGAGAATACGGTAATATCTGCTGGCTTGCCAACTTCAAGAACACCTGCATCAAGGTGCATCAACTCAGCTGGTCGAGTACTCATATAGTACACAACTTGATCGATGCTTAGTTTATCAGGACCATATGCATTGGTAATAACCGCCGCCAAAGATGTTTCGAGGCCACTGAAACCATTTGGTGCACAGCAGAATTCATGGTCTTTTTCTTCATATGCATGTGGTGCATGGTCTGTAATAATCGCATCGATTGTACCATCTTTCAAGCCTTCTAATAATGCTTGGCGATGATCTTCAGAGCGAATTGGAGGAGCCATTTTGAATGCTGGGTTATATTCGCGTAAGTATTCATCTGTGAAAGATAAATGTTGGCTTGTAACTTCACATGTTACATTAAGGCCTTTAGCCTTCGCACGGCGCACCATATCTACAGTATTTTTACTACTTACGTGGGCGATATGGATATGACCACCTGTCATTTCAGATAACAAGATATCACGAGCAACAGCCAAATCTTCAGCTACTGCAGGACGACCAATAACACCTAATTCATAAGAAACAATACCTTCATGCATATGGCCATTTTTAGTCAATGTAATATCTTCTGCATGGTCGATAACCATTTTATTAAACATGGAGGAGTATTCTAAGGCACGACGCATAAACGCAGCATTTTCTACATAGTGACCATCATCGGAGAATGCTACTACACCAGCTTCTGCCATATCGCCCATTTCAGCAAGTTCCTTACCTTCTAGGCCTTTTGATACAGCGCCAATAAATTCTACTTTCACAACGCCAGTGAGTTCAGCCTGTTTTTGTAAACCTCTTACAAGTGCAGCATTATCTACAACTGGGTTAGTATTAGCCATAGTGACAACACGTGTGAAACCACCTGCAGCAGCCGCTTGTGTACCAGAGTGGAAATCTTCTTTAGCTTCTTGGCCTGGTTCACGCAAATGTGTGTGAATATCGATAAGACCAGGTGCTACGATAAGCCCTGTTGCATCATAAACTTCAGCACCTTCAGCACTCAAGTTTTGACCGATGGCTGCAATTTTACCATCTTTTACGAGAACATCTGCTACTTCGTTTTGTTTTTTTGCCGGATTAACTACCGTACCATTTTTAATAAGCAAGCTCACTACCGTCACCTCCGATAATAGTTAAGTACAATACAGCCATACGTACAGCTACGCCATTACGTACCTGTTCTTGAATTACGGATTGATCAGAATATGCTACATCTGGTGCAATTTCAAGGCCGCGGTTCATAGGACCTGGATGCATTACCATTACATCTTCTTTAGCTAATTTTAATACATCATTGTTAATACCAAAGATACGAGCATATTCTCTATTTGTAGGATACAATGCAGAATGAATGCGTTCTAATTGAATGCGAAGTACGTTAACTACATCTGCATCAGCCACTGCTTCACGAATATCATGGTGTACGGTAACACCTAATTTTTCAAATTCTGGATATACCATTGTACGAGGACCAGCTAGATGTACATCAGCCCCCATTTTTGTAAGTCCATAAATGTTGGAGCGTGCTACGCGACTATGCATTATATCGCCAAGGATAACCACCTTTAGACCTTCAATAGATTCCTTTTTTTCTAAGATAGAATACATATCTAGTAATGCTTGTGTTGGATGCTCATGAGCGCCATCGCCTGCGTTAATGATAATCGGATCTACGGCTTTCGTAGCGTATAAAGGTGCACCTTCTGCGCTATGGCGCATTACGATAGCATCTGTGCCCATGTAGGACATAGTTAACAATGTATCACGGAAGCTTTCACCTTTACCCATGGAAGATCCACTAGGAGAAAGATTGATTACGTCAGCCCCTAAGTATTTGCCGGCTAACTCAAAGGAACTACGGGTACGAGTACTTGGCTCCATAAAGAGGTTAATAATGGATTTCCCCTTTAAAAGTGGAACCTTCTTGTCATCAGAAAGAACGATTTTCTTCATTTTCTTTGCCACATCTAAAATCAATTTGATTTCTTCAGGTGACACATTTTGCAAACCCAATAAATCTTTGCCTTTTAGGCTAACTTGTCCCATGATTTCCTCCTAACTCACGTAACAAAAAAGACCTTTTGCCCAGGGCAAAAGGTCAAATAGTTTGCACAAAGAAGCCCCTATGGGCACTTCAACTATATTCCTTTCTCAGCCTCTCTGGACTAAATTAAAAGGTATTGTATTATGCAATGGTCTCTCGTACCATATATGCATTTCTTTATTTATTGTACTGAATCCACCTTTGAAAGTCAATGTAAAACACAAAATTCATATGGATTTTAAAAAGAGGATAAGCATATAAAATTGCTAGTCCTCTCTATATTTAAACAGCTATTAATCCACTTCTATATCTTAAACTTTAATCTAACATTTCTTTTTTAGAAATTAAGGATCTTAACCTAATGGATATAATCTTGGTGGGTTTTCTTCATCATTTTGCTGTTCATTTTGTGGAGTATATGAAATTTGATCTTGTTGCGGCTCATTCGCTACAGGATTTATCTGTACATTTTGCTGATTTGGCGACAATTGAGGTTGCCGTTGCTCACGACGACGTGTATTTTGAGATGCCGTTGGTCTAGGTTTTGTCAACTCATCAATGGATACAGCATTTGGAATAGTTACATTTGATGTATCCCCATGAACATCATCAAGTTCACTGAAGGAAGGGGTCCTCTTAGATGCTTGAGCAGCCTTACGTTCGGCTTCAAGTTGTTGACGGGCAAGTTCTGCACGACGACGAGCGCTTTCTTGTTGATCTCGAACACGTTGAATCGCTTCAGCACGCTCTTTTGCTTTACGCTCTATTTCAGCTTGAGCCAACGCTTGTTGACGAGCAGCTTCAGCTTTACGTTCGGCCTCTAGTTGCGCTTTATATCGTTCCTCAGCAAGGCGTCGTGCCTCGGCTGCTTGACGTTCTGCTTCAGCTCGTTCTGCAGCAAGTCGCTCTTGCTCTGCCTTACGAACTTCCGCCGCTATGCGAGCCGCCTCTGCTTTACGAGCCTCTTCGGCACGTCTTGCTTCTTCTATGCGACGAGCTTCTTCAGCACGGCGCGCTGCTTCGAGTCGTTCCTGTTCAGCTCTACGTTGTGCCTCAAGTCTAGCTGCTTCTGCTTTACGAGCTTCTTCTGCTCTACGTGCTTCTGCTTCTAAACGAGCTTGTTCAGCTTTACGCGCCGCTTCCGCCTTGCGAGATTCCTCTGCTTTACGCTCTGCTTCGGCTTTTTCAGCCATCTTACGCTCAATTTCAGCATGCTTGGCTTCTGCAGCCTTTCGCAACATTTCGGCTTTTTCTGCAGCTAGTCGAGCCTCTTCAGCTTTTTTACGAGCTAATGCTTCTTTCTCATCTTTTGCCTTTTTAAGTTGTGCTTCTTTTTTTACATCTGCTACAGCTTTATCGCTCAACTTTTTAGTTTCTTCATGAGCAATTGTTTCTGCCCGCTTAGCTGGACTTTCAATAGTAGATTTTTTAGTATCTACTGCTCCTTTATCTCCATCTTTACCACCTACAGGGCCTACAGGTATTTGTGTGCCCCCTTGAGTTGGATGCCCTAAAATATCTTTAACGTCTTTCGGCACATTAACAGCAATAGTTTGATGTTTTTGTGGATTTGCAAGAGATTCAGGAATTAACAAGAAACGAATTGGCAAATTCGATGCACCAGCTGGCATAAAGTTTAATGTTAATAAATCGCCCGCATTATAATTCCCTAATAGACGACTATCTAATATAGTACCTTCCCCTAATGCGGAAATACCATCTTCACCACCAATGTGATAAGTTCGTGTATCAGTCTGTCCCCGTCTAGCACCTTGTTGATGCAATGCTTTTACCGTAAAGGAACCAGAATAAGGTCCCCCAAGAGGGTTAAAATACAGTCTAAACGGTTCATTCCCCTTTGTAGGAATTTTTAACGTATACGATACGCCATAGTTACCACGGTCACGAACAAATGCTTTATTTTGCATTTCGTCTACACCATTGATAAACGTATCCTCTCGGTCATTACCAATTTCTACAAAGGCACCACCTAAAGCGGTGTCAAATGGTGTAGTAACCTCCATATTACGTTTAGCACCAGTATAAGTACCGCGTAATTGTATTTCATCAATAGGAAGGTTTTTCACCCAATGTGACGCATCTACAGGGTCCATACCCATAGGCAACATCATGACACGCGCAAATATAGGCCCTTCTGTTTTAATATCTACAATACCCGTAAATAATGCATCTCGATTTACCGGTGTATTTTCTAAGTCACTAAAGATTAATTGACGCCCTTGTGGTGGGATGCTAAGAGAGTATAACGGTCTTGCATCTGGGCTTTCATTAAGAGGTTGCTCCAAATCCTTTCGCGACAAATCACGACCTGCTGCAAAATAGTCAGGTGTAGCTACAGATTTTAATTGTCTCATGACATGTACTGAAGTTGGATAAGCCGTTTGGTTTTCTAAGACGATAGCAATCTTGTGAGGTAAATCCATTTCATTTACATGATAGAAATAGATACGACCATTGCCATTAATTGTACCTGCACTTAACGTACCTCCTACAGGTCCTACATATTCAGGGCTATCCGATAGGAGCAATGTATCCGTTTGAGACACCAACGATGGTGGCAACGGAGAAAACTGAAAATATCCAATTGATTGTAAATCTATATCACGAGCTTCTACATGGCCTGTAAGGGCAGCCATGGCGGCCATAGCCGCAGCTACACAATATCTTGATTTATAGGAAAACATATATTATTACCTCTATACTTCTTCGAGCCCCAACGGGTCATACGTAAGTGCTAATGCTTCAATCTTCTTTAGTCGATGGCCAATTCCAGATTTAGATAGTTTCCCCGCCATCAACTCTTCAAGTTCTTTTAAACTCGCTTCAGGATTCTCCCACCGAAGTCTTGCAACGACGCGCAACTTTTCAGGTAATTCTTCAATGCCGATTTCTCTATCAATAATACGAATTGCTTTTACCTGGCGAACTGCTGCATCCACAACCTTCTGTAAATTTGCAGTCTCACAATTGACTTGACGATTAATTTGATTCCGTACTGTCTTCATAATTCGTACGTTTTCAAATTCCATAAGCGCCGATTGAGCCCCCATGATTTGCAAACAATTTGTTACTGCATCCCCTTCTTTAAGATATACTACATACTCTTCTTTCCGCTCCGTTAAACCTGCATGAATGTGAAAGAGCCGTAATACATGGATAATTTCCCTCGCAAAGGTCTCGTTTCCCGTCATAAACTCAAGATGATAATCACTTTGTGGTTTATTGACAGAGCCTCCCCCTAAAAAAGCTCCCCTTAAAAAGGCCCGTCGCGCTTCCATTGATTTGAGCCAACTACGAGGAATTTGTTCGCTCACAGGCCATAAAGCAAGATCCTCTAGAGCCTGTCTACCCTCTACAGAGGGTTCTACAGATAGCGTATACATATTTTTTTTACGCAAGTTTAAACCTTGTCGTACTAAAACATTTGTAGGTAATTCGTATTGCTTTTTCAAAATACCAAGCAAACGACGAGCTACTGCATTATTAGCCGTAGCTAAACGAATACCGACGGCACCTTTCATCCCCAAAATGATAGATCCGCCCATACGCAATAAGCAAGACGCTTCAATTTTCATGGCCACATCCGCATCACTAGAGGCTTCATATTGGCATAATTCATTTTTTACATCTTCTGCAAATGACATGGGCATCCCTTCTCATTAATGATCATCTCGTTGAAGATAATACTCTAAGATATGCGGTTCAGTGTTAGATTGCATAGCATGAATAATATCCATAATAACTTTACCTAGCCGTTCAGGATCGTGAACAGCTGGTTTTTGAGGGTTAATTAAGGTAGCTCGTATAGTGCGGATTCCTTTGGCTTGTAACTTTTTAGTATCTAATACCAATGGTTCAGATCCTACAGCACTATATTGTTCAACCATTTGAATTGGCAACGGACCATCATTGGCAAGAACAGTATCTATAATTCCTTCTCCGCCATGAGCAATTAAAGCCTCTACATGGTCATTTAATGTGTAGCCTGTGGTTTCACCTGGTTGTGTCATAACATTAGCAATATAGATTTTATTAGCCTTACTAGCACGTACATGAGAGGCCAACTTATCAGTTAGTAAATTTGGGATAATGCTTGTATATAAACTACCAGGACCTAAAATAATCACATCTGCTTCATCAATGGCACGTAATGCAGCCCCCTCTGGCTTAGGCAATGCTGGATCACTATAGATATGACGAATTCGTTTACCCGAGTGTGGTATATTACTTTCACCTTCTACAATAGTGCCATCTGTCATCTCTGCACGCAATTTAATGAACTCTGTAGAGGAAGGAATTACACGACCACGGACACGCAACAATTTACTAGCCGCTTCAAGAGCTTCTTCAATATCTCCATCGTAAACTTGAGCAAGCGCAGTGATAAAGAGATTACCAAAGCTGTGTCCAGAAAGCTCATTTTCCCCTTCGAAGCGGTAACGGAATAAGTTCTCCATTACCCCTTCTTGTTCAGCTAGTGATACTAAACAGTTTCTCAAATCACCAGGTGCTATCATTTGAAAGTCTTCTCGCAAGCGGCCAGAAGAACCTCCATCATCAGCAACGGTTACAATCGCAGATAGGTTTGATGTATGTGATTTCAAACCACGCAATAAATTTGATAAGCCCGTACCCCCACCAATTACTACAATTTTAGGTCCCTTATCGAGTCGGATATTTTGAAAGATAATATCTGATACCTTGCTGTCAGGATTAGGTAGTACCGCACGAATAATCGTTTTTATAACTTTACTCGTACCGATGAGCATTAATACAGCGCCAATCGATAATACTACAGCCCCTACAGCAATGAGTACATTATAATTGTAAAAGCCCGTCATATTATAAGAAAAGGCAAGTACAATATCTTCAAGAACCGCAAGCCATTGATAGTTAAACATCAAGGAAATACCAATAATTAAAAGACCTACACCACAACTAAATAGGGCAAGCCAACGTTTTATATTTAGACCCGGAATTAGCCACCGGAACCATCCTTTTCGCAACATAATCCCCCCTATCTAGTTATCAAGTGTTATAATTTCATGAGGATTATAATCTTCTTCTACATTATTTTTCATCATATCTCGATGTTCAACAGTGACACGATATCCTTTTTCTAACAAGTGAGAATATAGAGCCTCTGCCATAGCTACAGATCTATGCATACCACCTGTACAGCCTACTGCCACAATAAATTGAGATTTCCCTTCTTGTTCATAATTTGGCACAAGAAAATCCATGGTATCAAAGTAACGTTTTTTAAATTCGTCCGTTACTTCAAAGGAATGGATATATTCATTAACTGCTTTTACACGACCTGTTTTATGACGAAACTCGGGAATATAAAATGGATTCGGTAGAAAACGAACATCCCATACCATATCTGCATCGAGAGGAATACCATATTTGAAACCAAAGCTCACTACAGTAATAGCCATACCATGAGCTTCATCAACTTGAGCAAAGCGCGTTTTTAAATACTCTTTCAAGCTGGCTGTTTTCATATTAGTGGTATCAATAATAAAATCTGCTTTATGGCGTACAGAGTTAAGAATTTGGCGTTCCTTCTTTAGCCCTGTTGTAATTAGCCCATTAGGAGCCAATGGATGACTTCGTCGACTTTCCTTATATCGACGAATCAAAGTCTCATCTGTAGCATCCATAAATACAATCTCAAAATCTACCTTCATATCTTTTAATGTATCTAAAGATGAAGAAAGGGCTTCAAAAAATTCGCCACCTCGAATATCTACAACAAGAGCAACGCGATTAGTCCGTTCTCCACCTTGTCGGCAAATTTCACTTAATTTAGGAATCAGTACAGGGGGAATATTATCAATACATAAATACCCCATATCTTCTAAAGCTTGCAATACTTGAGTTTTGCCGGCACCTGACATACCTGTAACTATTAACAAACGAAATGCTTCCATAGTTTTACTCCATTATAAAAGATTACCTTCAATCCAATGGGCTACTCCATCGTTATTATGGTGACCACAAATTGCATGCGTCACAGACTTTACATGATCTGTAGCGTTTTCAACGGCTACAGAGTAACCGGTTTCACGAAGCATAGAAATATCATTTTCTGCATTACCAAAAGAAACGATATGTTCTAAACTAATATGATTATCTACAGCTAGTTGTGCCAAGGCACTCCCTTTTGACACATTAGGGGCAATGATTTCTAAAAAGTCTTTTTGGCTACGAACGAGAGTCACCAAATCACCGACCCTAGGAGTTAAAATTTCAATAATTCGGTCAATGCCCTCTACTGTATCTATGGCAATCAGCTTATTCGGTTCAGATTTTAAACTATATAACTTATCACCTAAAAATTCTGCCGTAGCACCAGTCTGTTTTTCATAGAGATCGGACTGCCATGTCTTATGATGACATAATAAATGATCATCTACATACGATTGTATATGCCAATCATATAGTTTTGCTAATTCATAAATACGACGTACCACTTCAATAGAAACAGTCTGTTCAAATAGCTTACATCCTGTTTCTAACTCTTGAATGAGGCCACCAGAAAATAAAATCATCGGCACATTACCAAGCTTTAACGCCTGTCCAATAGGCTTAGCCGTTTGGTACATACGCCCCGTAGCAATCGTAATGGCAACTCCCTTTTGCTGCAACCGATGTAATACATCTACTGTATAGTCAGATATAGAATTATCGCTACGCACCAAAGTTTCATCACAATCGATGGCAACCATTTTAATATGAGAAAAAGAAGGATTCATGTTCGCCGCCTTTATAGAAATTTTAAATACTCTTTATTATACCATTAAAAGTGGCACTATAGATAGAAATAAGCGGTAATAACCCTAATAATGATAAGAAAGTTTACTCATGAAACTTTCATTAAATGCAAAATTCTCTATTATCGACAAATCATTCTATATTAATTGATTAGACAGCATTAATAAAACACTATAATAAAAAGCCTCATATAATTTTATATTAAACACAAAAAAAAGACTCCCGAAGGAGTCTCTTTCATATGAGTAACTATCAAATTAGAATTTGTAGTTAAGGTCTGCACGGTAGAAATCACCAAGATCATTACCAGCTTGATCTTTCCAATCGAAACCGTAGTTAGCGGACAAACCAACATTATTTTGCAATGCATAATCAACAGTTGCCATCCAACCTTTAGAATCTTGAGTATAGAATTGGTTATAAGTAGTATCTACGATAGGTGCATTTTCTTTTTGGTTGAAATATTGACCTTTCACATCCCAAGTACCTGCTTTTTTGATGTCGTAGTTACCATAACCAAGACCTGCAGTCCAAGCTTGAGAACGATCTACATGGGAATCTTTCAACCATTCACCGCCAACCCAAACTTTATTGAAGTTAGCATCTGCATTGAAGCCGTAAATATTTTTATACAAACCATTAGTATCTTGGTTTACACGGTTGTAGAAACCGCCTACAGTAGCGTGTTTACCTACTTTACCATTTAAGCCAACATAAGTATTAGTTACATTATCAGATTTACTTAGAGAATTATCCCAACCATCAAAGTCGCCATTAGCATCATACTTTGCTTTACCAACTAATAAACCATGATCACCGGATACCATGTAACCATATGCAGCTTGTACATTAACTTTGTCATTGCCAACGTTCAATTGAGCACCGTCGAAAGTACCGTCAAATGCTAAACCGCCACCAAGAACTTGGTTGAAACGACCAGCTTTAGCGGATACGCGTTCACCGAATTTATGATTTACATAAGCGCGATCGATTGTAGCATCTGCATTACCGCCATCTCTGGAGTCACCCAATTCGAAGTTACCAGAAGTCAAACGAACAACTGCATCAGTGCGATCGTTTACTTTTGCGTTGAATTGTACACGTGCACGAGCATCGAATTTGGATTTAGCGTGTTCAGCATCTTGATAACGAAGACGAGCATCACCAGTAACTTTTACGTTACCAACGCGGTCTTCCAAGCGAGCTACACGAACGCCTAAGTTGTTCAATTCGTTGGAGAATTCATCAGCCAAACGGTTGATCATAGCTTGTTGTTCAGCGTTAGCGCGGTCTTGGTTAGCCATAGCTTTAGCTACCATTTGAGCCATTTCGTAACGAGTGATGTTGTTTTGACCTTTGAAAGTGCCATCTGGGTAACCATTGATAACACCAGCGTTAGCCAATTGAGAAACCGCTTGGTATGCCCAAGAATCTGGAGTTACATCGGAGAATGGGTTAGCTGCGAATGCAGTAGTTACACCCAAAACTGCTGTTGCTGCAAAGATTGCTGCGAATTGTTTTTTCATAGTTGAATTCCTTCTTTCTGAAAAAAATAGAAAATAAAATGTTACAAGTCATAACATTCATATTCTACTCAGTTCTTCAGATTAAGAATTTCAGGAGTGTCCATGTTTCCTCACTATATTCTACATCGAAGTTCTTCGTTTCATATGTTTGCTACTTCTTGTACGGTGATATTAGCACAACCATTTTTTCATGTAAACCCTTTTTTCTCATTTCCGTTCTCATCCAATAAAAAATTTTAACTGAAAATGCTTAATATAGTAGATTTTATCTGGTTTTGTAGATTCATTTTTTTATCACAAAAAAATTTTATTTTTTACACTTTCTTATTAATCGAGAATTATCATCATAATCACTATTAATTTATACTTATAAATAACGCTATTTTTAATAAAATATAAAATAACTCTATATACAAGATTGATAATATGCATCTAACGATATTGAAATAGTATTGCTATATAACCACGTAAATGATTAGATAAAAAATATATATTTTTGTTACTATAT
>OIEU01000440.1_pt1 | contig 18861 bp, 9 predicted proteins | sample 1581831 | NCBI WGS metagenome assembly OIEU01 (sample SAMN03281007, study PRJEB24777) | human gut metagenome | isolation source: fecal sample PR166 from 1 month old female Malay infant, vaginally...
AAGAGAAAGACTTTTCATTTTTTCCAAAAAAGGCTACTATGCAAGAGAACTTATTTTTTAATTAAAGAAGGAAAGAAGAGGGAATCCTATGAAAAAGAAACTTCTGCTCATGGTGAGTGTTCTAGCATTGCTGTTTGTGGCAGCTGCTTGTTCCTCAAAACCAGAAGCGAAAATTAATACAGAACCATACTCTGACCGTCAAACAATGCTTGGTACCTACGTTCAAATTCGCATCTACGATGATGGCAAAGAAGACGTCTTACCGAAAGCCTTTGCCCGCGTCAAAGAACTAGGCGATAAAATCACGGTCAACCAACCAGGTTCAGAAATTGATGAAATCAACCAAGAAGCAGGCGTAAAACCAGTCAAAGTCTCAGATGACCTGTATCCTTTGTTGAAAAAAGCCTATGAATACAGCAAAGACTCCCGCGGCGGCTTCGACATGGCAATTGGCCCAATCACCTCTATGTGGCACATTGGCTTCGATGATGCCCGCAAACCAAGCCAAGCCGAAATTGATCAAGCCTTGAAACTCGTTGATTACACGAAAGTCAAATTCAACGACAAAGAGCAAACCGTTTACCTTGAAGAAAAAGGCATGCAATTGGATTTAGGCGCAATTGCCAAAGGCTTCATCACCGACGAAGTCGTGAAAGTCCTCAAAGACAACGGCGTCACCACCGCTATCGTCGATTTAGGCGGGAATGTTTACGTCTTAGGACACAGCCCACGTGGCAAAGACATGGACTGGACAGTCGGCATTCAAGATCCGAATAAAGCCCGCAACACAGTCTTAGGTCAAGTCAAAGAAAGCAACAAAACCTTAGTCACATCAGGAATTTATGAACGCTACTTAAAAGTCGATGGTAAAACGTACCACCATCTCTTCGATCGTGAAACTGGCTATCCGTTTGATAACGACATCGCGGGTGTCACCATTATCACCGACAAATCCATCGATGGTGATGGTCTCTCAACAGCCGTCTTCTCAATGGGCGTCAAAAAAGGACTAGAATATGTCGAAAGTCTGAAAGGAACCGATGCCATTTTCGTCACAAAAGACGACAAAGTCTACATCAGCAAAGATATCGAAGGCAACTTTGAAATCGGCAAAGACTCTGGCTATACGATGGGGAATCGGGCCGATTTGAAATAAGGAGCGACTAAAAATGTCTTTAAATGTGTTTTTAAAAGTAGTGGAAATTCAGACGAAGCTTGCCAGTCTCTTTCCCTTCATTATCGGGGTCTTGTTTTCAATGACCTATTTCGGGGAAGTTCAGTGGGGCAACACGCTGGTTTTCTTCATTGGCATGGTGGTCTTTGATATGGCCACCACCGCCATTAATAATTACATGGACTTCAAAAAAGCCAAATCTGACGTCTATAAATATGAAGAAAATATTATCGGACAATCAGGCGTTTCACCACAACTAGTCCGCAACATGATTTTCGCCATGATTGCCTTCACTGCCGTTGTGGGTGCTTACTTAACGGTTCAAACAGGCTGGCTCTTCCTCGTATTAGGCGGGATTTGCTGCTTCATCGGTATTTTCTACACGTATGGACCGATTCCGTTATCCCGCATGCCCTTGGGGGAAATTTTCAGTGGCTTCACGATGGGCTTAGGCATCTTCGTCTTAACCGTTTACTTGAACGTCGTCACCAATCCGCCGTTTTACTTAACGGTCGATTTTGCTAGCGGCGCCTTTCGCTTAGACGGCAATCTCTGGGCGGTGCTTGCGATTGTCGTGGCGTCCTTGCCCTTGGTCTGTTCGATTGCTAACATCATGCTCGCCAACAATTTACGGGACTTAGACACGGATATTGAGAACCACCGTTATACATTAGTCTATTATATCGGGCGCCCAGCAGGGATTGTGCTGTTTCAAGTGTTAGCGCTAGCTGGTTATCTGGTGATTTTATTCGGCTTCATTAGTGGTATTTATCAATGGCCAGTGTTAATTACATTTGCTACTTTGCCTGTCATTTGGAAAAATATTCAAACGTTTAAACAAGAATTGCCGCAGCCGAAAAGTTTCCGTCATTCCATTAAAAACTTAATGGTTTTCAATGGCACCTATGCCTTAGGGCTATTAATTAGTGCGTTGCTTGGCTAGATTCTTAAAAAAGTAGAGAAAATACGAAAAAAATACTGTTTTTTTTCAAGCGACTTCTTCAAAAGTGTTATACAAAGCTCAAAAAGTTAGTATCAATTACTAACTTTTTGAGCTTTTCTCGTTAAATGGCTAGAAACCTTAAACTTTTGTCGGGGATTTTTGATAAAAATTGACTAAAATCGCCTTTTTTTAGTAACGATTATTAAATAACGGGCGTTGTAAACCGTAGTATAACAAGAACTTTCAAAATTTTCGCAAGAGGTGCGAAAAAAACGTCAATTCCTAAAGGGGGGTTCTTTGTTATTATAGAGGTATGAAAAAAAGGTTGTTACACATTCCTTGTATAAAAGATCAACGAATACAAGTGAATCTAAAGGAGGTTTTTAAATGAAAAAAAAGCGTTATTTAATGATTGTGTGTCTACTATCTTCTCCTAGTTTTTTTATAAATGTTGAAGCGTCTGATGGTGGTTCTAGTTCGGTGGGGATTGAATTTTACCAAAATCCGAGAACACCCGCTCCTAAAGATGCCCCACCGAAAACAGATGCGCCAGCTGCTGATCCCAAGGAACCAGCTGGTCCTCCGCAAGGAGATCAACGAAGTGGTGGTTCGACACAGACCACCACAACTGGCTCGCAGCTCCCTCGTACAGGGAGCAAGAGTCAGGCAAATCTTAGCATTCTTGGTCTTGTCTTGATTGGTCTTGTCGGAATGGTCCAGAGAAAGAAGGGACGACATGAAGCAAACTAAGTGGCAACGATTAGCAACCATTGGCTTGTGTAGTTCTTTAGTGATTAACGCCTTTTCTGGCGCGACCGCAGTTGCGGAAACAATCACGATTGAAAGTAGTCCAACAGTGGCAAGTAGCGCTAAGGAAGCAACATCAGCAAGTAGCGCAACGCCAGAAAGTACGGAAAGCAGTCAAGAAACGACTGAAACAAGTCAGGAAGCAGAAACGAAGGAAGCGGAGGAACGAGCCGAAGCAGAAGTACCCACGGAAACGCCAGAGATGAGAACAGATACCACAGAACAACCTGCAGAAAAGAGTAGTGAGAGTGACCAACAAAAGAGTATTTCTCCACGTTGGGTGCCGAATAATCAAGTGATTTATCCGAGAATGATCTTTGCTTTTAGGGATGAAACAGGAAAAGCCTTTACTGGTGCAAATTTAACATTATCAGGAACGTATTATAAATTAGCACATCACACGGCAACTAGTCAGTGGCGACCATACGCTACTAGATATCCAATTGTTTCTTCTAATGCAGGTGGTGGTCAATATCGAGTATCTGTCAATGCAGCGGTTCCTATGCCGTACAATTTTCTCACAAATTTACCAGGTTACAATTATAATTTGTACGCAATTGAACAATTAAAGATTGATAACACGTTAAAGTATGTCAACAGTATTGTTGCCCCGCCTGGTAGTATAAACATGACTAGATACAGTGAGAAACAAACATCTGAAGCAGCTCAATTTGGTAATTATGTTAAACGGAGTTTGACTCAGAGGGATAGAACATTTTCTAAAAATAGTGCAAATATCTTTTCTCTAAATTCAGTAGCTTTGGCTCCATCAATTGATGACGTATTAACGATGATGCGTACAGATTCTTTAGAACGTGGACCAGTATTAATGGGTTTTGATGGTACTACAACGTACCGAGAAACACTTAATTACGTAGTCACTCGTAAACAAGTCACCGAAAAGTTCGTAGATGCTAACGGCGTAGCCATTACACCGCCAACAGGTTTTACCCAAAACAAGAAAACACCAATGACCAGCAATGCTTTCACCTTCAAACAAGCTGGCACCTTGCCAGAGACTTACAAAGCAAGCAACGGCAAAACCTATCAGTTCAAAGGTTGGTACAAAGGCAAAACCAAACCAAACACCTTGACCACCACCAAAGCACCAAGCTATGCGGTGACTTATGATGATAATGACGATTTGAATGTGGTGTATGAGGAGATTGAGGTTTTTGATTTCCCAGCGCTGACCTATCAATTCGGGTTCGTTGGTGAAGATGGAAAATTAGCAAATCCTGCCGATATTAATATCACCTATGATTACAAAACCAGTGCTTATAGAGGAACAGGAGGGGGAGCAGATGATACTGTTTCTTTTGGAACCATTGCCACCAATCAAAGTGCCACAACAGTAGGCAACTTAAAAAACGTTACAATGCCTGCAACATCTATAGCTCGCCCTACTGAAACAGGTTATAATGGAGATACGTACTCTAATTTCTCGATTAAACTTCCAAGGTACTATCAATCGTTAAATCTTTATGATAAAACAGGCAAAATCAATCCAAGCTATCCATTGCCAGCATATACTAGGAAATATAGTGTCCGCTATGATGATCAGATTCTCCCAGAAGCATCGGTAATTGCTTTTTTAAGATTGACACAGAAACCAGATCAGAGTTATGCGCCATATGAGTCATATTCAGTGGTGAATCCTAGTGTAAAATATCCAGAATTTTTACAGAGAGTAATTTATAGTACTGACATGGTCTCTGGATATGCAAAATATACAACTTTCAGTAGTCCAGTTTATTATCACTTAACTAATCGCAAGATCACTGAGAACTTCGTCGATGCCAACGGCACTAAAATCACGCCGCCAACAGGCTTTACGCAAGGAAAACAAACAGTAATTAACAGTGACCCATACACCTTTAAACAAAGTGGCACCTTGCCAGACACATACACAACAGGTGGCAAAACCTATAAGTTCAAAGGTTGGTACAAAGGTAAAACCAAGCCAAACACCTTGACCACGACTAAAGCACCAAGCTATGCGGTGACCTATGATGATAATGACGATTTGAATGTTGTGTACGAAGAAGAGACAGTCACAACATTGTATCCATCAATGAATGTAAACTTTGTAGATGAAAAGGGTGTTGGCTTCACGCCTACCTTGACTTTTGGCGGGAAATATCGAGTTCGAAGAACGAGTGATTTATTAGATATCGACTTATACGATGTAACATCAAAAAGTAAAGGGAATGGGCAATATACAATAAGCGCTAATTATGGAATGATGCCGCTGTCTCCAGAGTTGCTTAAAATTTATGGAAATAATATTGCGGTCAATGGGAGAAATCAACTGCACTTCCGCTTCAATCAATTCTCTATAACAAATCAATTGAAATATGTTGATAGTATCGCCTTGGATACGACGAAAACAACCTATAAGGTTACACGGTATGATTATACGCCGAATGCCTCGACAATCTTTGATGTGAATCAGCCACCTATAATAGAGGATGCTAACGTAGGCGGGTTAGACAAGTTCACTAGTACAAATGGCTACTTTGTTCAAGATGCTAGTACTCTTTTATATATGGATATCAGCTCATATATGAACTCAATCCGTATGTTCGGTTTCAATACAACAAATACAATTAACTCTATGGCTGTCTACACAGTCACCCGTAAACAAGTCACCGAAAACTTTGTGAACACAAGTGGCGCTAAAATCACGCCGCCAACAGGCTTTACGCAGGGGAACCAGATTCCCATGACTAGCAACACCTTCAAGTACACAGCCGCAAAAGCCTTGCCAGCAACTTATACCGCAGGTGGCAAGACCTATACTTTCCAAGGCTGGTACAAAGGTAAAACGAAGCCTAATACTTTAACAACCAGCACTACGCCAACATACAATACAACCTTTGATGGCAATGACGACATGACGGCGATGTATAAGGAAGAAGTGCCCAAAGCAAGTGTCGCTTTAACTCGCACTACCGCTGAAACCGTGACTAGCGGCGGCAATGTCACCTGGCGTGCCACAATTACCAATACAAGCCAAGCGCCACTAACCACGGCGACCATCAAGAAATCAACCGCTTGGACAACTGGCTTAGCAGCACCAACTGCCATGATTGTCACGCCAGCTGGCGGCACCGCGAAAACAGTCCCTGTCACAGCAACTACGTGGACCAATGGTGTTAGCTTAGGCACTGACATTCCCGTAGGAAAATCTGCCACGGTTCAGTTCACTACGAAAGCGACGGGAACAGCGGGGCAAGTCTTGCGCGCTGGGATTACCACCAATGGGAATTACAGTGGTGTTTCTGCTTCGGCCACCGTACGTGTGAAAGACAATGATCAAGCAATTGTGACACCAACGGCTGAAGGCTTCATCAGTGTTCCAACCTTCAATTTTGGTCAGGTTGGGGTAGCGGGAAGCACGCAACAGCATGGCTTGAAGAAAGCCGCTGATTATTATGGCAACGGCACACGCAATCCCTATCTGCGGATCAAGAAAACCCAAGCGAATTGGAGTTTAACGGCGCAACTGTCGCAACCAAAATCAGCGACAGACAGCTTGCCTACAGCGACCCGCTTATTATTAGGGGCGGCGCCTGTCTCTAGCTTCGCCAATTACAACCAACCTACCGAGTTGAAAAATGCGGTCGGTACTACGAGTACCATTAGTTTGAATGCCAACAACACGGCCACTAGGATTATTGCCAACCAGCAATTCACTGGGAGTAATATTTATCAGTTGGACTTCACCTTCAACAATGTCAAACTTGAAGTGCCAGCCAACCAAGGGGTCAAGGGGCAACAATACCAAGCCGCAGTTACGTGGAACTTAGTGACAGGTCCTTAAAATAGTTAAGTTATCATGAAGAAAGCTCAAAATGTTAGTATCAAACACTAACATTTTGAGCTTTTGCTTATAAAGATTAAGGAATTTAGTTGAGAATCAGTAGCAAAATGGCAGAAATTCTTGATTTTTCGCGCATTTTTCTAGTGAAAAAGGACTCTTCTACCTTGGTATAATAGGAATCGTCGGAAAAGTCACTTAGCTGTAGCAAAATTTGAAATTTCAAAGGCACCTTTTTTTGATAGAATGGAGAAAATTAAAAGGTGTACATAGACCAATGAACAATAAATAAATACATAAAGAAAGAGAATAGCATGAATCAAAATGGTACATAGAAAGAAGGGACGACATGAAGCGAATTAACTGGCAACGATTAGCAACCATTGGCTTGTGTAGTTCTTTAGTGATTAACGCCTTTCCTGGCGCGACCGCAGTTGCGGAAACAGTCACGAGTGAAAGTAGTCCGACAGTAGCAAGTAGCACAACGCAAGAAAGTACGGAAAACAGTCAAGAAACGACTGAAACGAGTCGGGAAGAAGGAACACAGGAAACAGCGAAACAAGCAGAAATACCAGAGGTGAAAACTGAAACAATAGAATCGGTACCAGAAAGTAGTAATGAAAATGACCGACAAACGAGCATTTCACCACGTTGGGTACCGAATAATCAAGTGATTTATCCGAGAATGACCTTTGGCTTTACTGATGAAACAGGAAAAGCCTTCGCTGATGAAAACTTAACGTTATCAGGGACGTATACTAAATTTGGATATGAAGACGCAACTAGTTTATGGCGACCATATGCGGTTAATTATCCAATTACTTCTTCTAATGCAGGTAGTGGTCAATATCGAGTAGCTGTCAATGCAACGGTTCCTATGCCGTACGATTTTTTCACAAATTTACCAGCAAATTATAGGATGAATATATACGCGATTGAACAATTAAAGATTGATAACACGCTAAAGTATGTCGACAATATTGTTGCTGTGCCTAATTCTACACTGAGGATGACTAGATATAGTGCGCAACAAACAACTGAGTTACCACAGTTTGGAAATCATATGACTCCTTTTGTATTACGCACAAGAGATAGCGTGTTTTCTAAAAGCAGTAAAAATGTTTTCTCTCTAAACACGGATAGTAATGAATTTTTAAGAATCCTGAGTGTCGCCCCCGTTGGCACTCCAGTAGAACCAGTATTATACGGATTTGACGGTACAGCAACGTACCGAGAAACACTTAATTACGTAGTCACTCGGAAACAAGTCACCGAAAAGTTCGTAGATGCTAACGGCGTAGCCATTACACCGCCAACAGGTTTTACCCAAAACAAGAAAACACCAATGACCAGCAATGCTTTCACCTTCAAACAAGCTGGCACCTTGCCAGAGACTTACAAAGCAAGCAACGGCAAAACCTACAATTTCAAAGGCTGGTACAAAGGCAAAACCAAGCCAAATACTTTGACCACCACCAAAGCGCCAAGCTATGCGGTGACCTATGATGGGAATGACGATTTGACGGTGGTGTATGAGGAAGAGACAGTCACAACGTTGTATCCATCATTAGATGTAAACTTTGTAGACGAAAAAGGGGTTGGTTTCACGCCAGCGTTAACTTTTAGTGGCAAATATCGTGTGCAAAGAACGAGTGATAGGCTTTATACAGATTTGTACGATTTAACATCCAAAAGCAAAGGTAGCGGACAATACACACTGAGTCTTAACAATGGTACGATGCCATTATCACCAGAGCTATTGCTAGTTTATGGGAATGACAAACCAATTACTGGTGCGAACAGACTTAATTTTTCTTTAGATAAACTAGCGATCAATCAACAATTAAAATATGTCAATAGTATTGAATTAGATACAGTGAAAAGTGTTATGAAAATGTATGGCTATAACTATACCAGTGATAGCGCCACAATTATAGATCCTAATCAAGTGCCAGCAGAATATAACATGAGTGCTGCAACTCTCGCCTTATTAGGCTTTGATACAGATGGAGTATATTTTTCCAAGGAAAGTAGTGGAGTATTCAATACATTGATGGGTTATGCGAGTACCGCAGGTAAGCCTCTAATTACCATGAATCTTTTTAGTGGAAATCCAGTAAATGCATCCAAATTAGTCTACACAGTCACCCGTAAACAAGTCACCGAAAACTTCGTGGACGCCAACGGCACTAAAATTACGCCACCAACAGGCTTCACGCAGGGGAACCAGATTCCCATGACGAGCAACACTTTCAAGTATACGAGCGCAAGAGCCTTACCAGCTAGTTATACAACAGGTGGTAAAACTTATATTTTCCAAGGCTGGTACAAAGGTAAAACCAAGCCCAATACTTTAACAACAAGCACTACGCCAACATATAACACAACTTTTGATGGCAATGACGACATGACAGCAGTCTACAAAGAAGCAAACATCAGCGCTAACTTAACGATGCGTGGTGCAGTCGATGTCATTGACAATGGCGCAGCCATGGAATATTGGGAAGTGCTGTTAAAAAATACTGGAGAAGCACCTTTAACTTCAGTTAAGATTAAACCAACCACTGACTGGGCGGCTGGAATTAGTACGCCCACGGAACTGTTTATTTTAGGTACTGGTCAAAATACGAAAGTTCGACCAATCACGAAAGAGCAGTGGGAAGCAGGTTTTGAGATTCCTTTAGATAGTAGTATTCCTGTTGGCGGCCAACTAACGATTAATCTCCTAGGAACAAAAGTTACTGGACAACCAAACCAAGTGCTAAAAGCCGCTGTGGAAGTCACAGGGAATTTCAACAAACTGACTGCCTCAGATACGGTCCGGATTAAAGATTTAGATCAAGAAACAAAGGAACCGACTGGGGAAGGCTTCATCAGTGTTCCAACGTTCAATTTTGGTCAGGTTGGGGTAGCGGGAAGCACGCAACAGCATGGTCTGAAAAAAGCCGCTGATTACTATGGCAACGGCACACGCAATCCCTATCTGCGGATCAAGAAAACCCAACCGAATTGGAGCCTAACAGCGCAACTGTCGCAACCAAAATCAGCCACTGATAGTCTACCGACAGCGACCCGCTTATTATTAGGCGCGGCTCCTGTTTCAAGTTTCTCCAATTACAACCAACCAACAGAAACCAAGACACCGCTTGGTAAGACTGGCATCGTGAATTTAACCGCCGACAATACCGCAACAGCGGTGGTCGCGAACCAACAGTTCACAGGTAGTGACGTTTATCAGTTGGACTTCACGTTTGCTAACATCAAACTAGAAGTGCCAGCCAATCAAGGCATGTCTGGCCAACAATACCAAGCCGCCGTTACGTGGAATTTAGTGACTGGTCCCTAACAACCTTCGGGATTATGTGGCGGACTCCTTTTATAAATAGTAAAAATATCATGAGAAAAGCTCAAAATGTTAGTGTTTGATACTAATATTTTGAGCTTTTGTTTATGAAAATTAAGGAATTTGGCTGAGAATCAGTAGCAAAATGGCAGATTCTCTTGATTATCAAGCACTTTTTCGGTGAAAAAGTGCTCTTCTGCCTTGGTATAATAGGAATCATTGGAAAAGTCACTTAGCTGTAGCAAAATTTAAAATTTCAAGGCCGCCTTTTTTTGATAGAATAATGGAGAAAATTAAAAGGTTTACATATAACAATTAACAATTAACAATAAAACCAATACATAAAAAGGAGAATAGCATGAATCAAAAATGGCAAAAGTTACTTACAACCGCCTTGTGTTGTTCCTTATTGATAAGTTCACTCAATGGCATCTCAGTATTCGCCGAAACAATGGTTGTTGAAAATGAAACAACCACTGAAACGGGCGAAACAACGGCAAGTGAGGATACCGCTACAAGCGACTCATCGTTAAACGCTAGTCAAGAAAATGAAACAGCCAACACAGTTGCGTCATCAGAACCAACCACAGAACCAGAGACATCAGAATTACCTCAAAAGATGATAGAAGAGCCGCAACTACCATCGGCAGAGGACCAGACTGAAGCAACAGCCGATACAACGACAGCGGCTGTTGAAGCGACTCAGGAGGAGCCGACAAAGCGAGAAAATCGTGCAGTTAAAACGGCTGATATTCCTGAGAAAACCTATAAAATGGCCTTTATTGATGAAAATGGGTTGTTTATTGATCCTGCTAAAGTGACGTTCACAGCCGATGTCACGAAAGTAGAAAGAAAATCAGGTACTCAGACAAAGGTGGGAACCATTACAACTAGTAATCTAGGGAATTTCAAGATGTTGACGGTGCCGAAAGTTACACTTCCTGATGATGACGCCACAGAGGACTACGGTTTTTCGGGACTAACCAATCACAAAATTACGTTGCCGGGGCAATATGCTACCCCCAAGACAACGCCTAATAATTTTTATAAAGGACCAGACACGACAACCTTTCCTTTGGCTGTTTCCCGTCAAGTAACTATAGCTACTGGCAAGGATTTTAGTACATACACAACAGGGGAACGTTTTAATATGTTTACTACGGCAACGCCTAAGCAATTTAGTTTGCGAACATATTCTTGGGTCCCTGATCCTCAAAAAGTCCAATTTTCTGCTGCTTACAGTATGGCCACGACTGCAGGTGAAAATAATTATTTAATAACCGATGATACGATTTATTATTATGTACCCAATAGACGAGTTAGTATTTATTATAATGACATGACATCGACAGTTTTGCCAACCTATCCGACAGGCTATAATGCAGCCCTTTCGAAAACGGTGGTTGAGTCAGACAATTTTCACTATAAAGCCCCAAAAGCATTTCCAAAAACCTATTCTTCTGGGAATCGCCACTTCCAGTTTAAAGGGTGGTATAAAGGATCCGCTCGACCAGATCCTAAAGCCGTTAAGTTGGAAACCACATTGACACCAGAATTTGATGTTACTTACGATGGTAAAGACAATGTGTATGTTTTTTATGAGGAATTAGAAGAAAAGACAACGACAATCCCGGAAATCACTTATAGTTTTGGGTTTGTAGATGAAAAAGGCGCATTAATAGCGCCAGCGAATTTCGGGATGCAGACTAATTTAACATCGATCATGAACGGAATAGCGAAACAAGTAGGAACAGCAACAGGTGTTAATAGTGGGAATCTGAAAAAATTAACTATTCCTAGTCAACAATTAACCTACACGAAAACGATAAATCCTGCCTTTTATGGTAGTACTAATTTTCGCTTAACAATCCCTAAACAATACAAACCACCAACAGTAACATCTGGGCCTCATTATACAGGCTCCAGTACGGCTTATCCTGTTGCAACAAAAAGAATGCGTTTTGTGGACAGTACGATAGCTGACATACGGGTGGAGACAGATGGCAAATATTATAGTTTATATCCTACAACGACAGCCAATCAGTATCGACTGTACTACACTTATTGGACAGAGGATACGACCAAAACGAGATTTGATTCTATTTTGACTAGTACAAATACAGAAGTAAGTGTGCCAAATTACTATACAACCGATGATACGATGTATTATTTCTTAGAAAATCGGCGCATCACTGAAAATTTTGTAGATGAGAATGGTACGAAGATTACAGCACCGACAGGATTTACCCAGGGAAAGCAAACAGTCATTGACAGCGACACCTACCATTTTAAATTGGCGCAAGAATTACCTTATAGTTACTACGCGAATGACAAAGCCTATCGTTTTAAAGGCTGGTATAAAGGGAAAACGCAACCTCAAAATTTACAAACCACACGAGTGCCGGAATATGATGCCTCCTATGATGATAATGATGATTTAACAATTATATATGAAGAAATTAAATATGGCGGCAATACCGTGCAGTTTGGGTTTGTTGGAGAAAGTGGGCAATTACTCAATCCTGCTGACTTTAAAGTCACCACAGAGGTAGTTCAGATTATCGATGGCGTTAGCACGGTTTTAGATAATATTTCGGCAACGGATCAAACAGGAAACTTAAAAGCCATGACAATTCCACAAAAACAGTACACGTTGACGAATAGCTCGAACTTTTATGGTACAAGGAACTCGTTTATTGAGATTCCTAAATACTATAAGAACCTTTCGTTTCAAAAACCTTCTGGGTATCAAGGACAAGAGTATCCGTTAGCAGGACGAGTAGAAAGGACTTTTTCTGGCAATCCTTATACAGAAGGCGCAAATCCTGTATATTTCACAGTAACGAAGAGTCAGAACCAACGTTATAAACTCCGTGAAATATACTGGGATGATAATCCTGAAAACCTTTTCTCAAGTTTATATAAAACAACACTTATAAGAAATGATAATTCGTTAGCTGGCGTGGAAATGTTTCCTGAAAGCACGTTATATTACTATCTTGTTAATCGCCGTGTAACTGAAAATTTTGTAGATGCATCTGGAACGAAAATTACGCCGCCAACTGGGTTCACACAAGGGAAACAAACAATCATTGATAAGGATAATTTTACATTTACTCAGGCAGGTACGTTGCCTTTTATGTACAAAGTCAATAATCGGCCTTATGTCTTAAAAGGCTGGTATAAAGGCAAAGAAAAACCAGACAAACTAAATGAAATCACCAGAACAAATCGAAATATTAGTTATCCAGTGACTTATGATGACCAAGATGATATCACTATAGTATATGATGAATTTAAGACGGAAGACAAAACGATTAATTTTGGTTTTATCAATGAGACGGGTGACTATGTAGCACCAAGTAATTTCAATATCCGCACAGATATGTCTCAGGTAGTGGGTGGTTTACAAAGCAAGTTGCAAACTATTACCGCGTTACCAACTGGTGATTTTCTACAGTTAAAGCTTCCAGCTGTCAATATTGTGGGAAGTTTTACGTCGGATGAAGAGCTTTATGGAACACGTAATAGCATCGTGACAATTCCTAAGTATTATAAAACGCCGACTATAACCCCATCGAGTAAATATAATGGTCCGAATTATTCTGGGGTTACGGGAATAATTGCGTATCATAATACGAAAAATAGTGCAGAATTTACTGAAAATCGTTTACAAGTGACACCAATTGCGGGGTCTCAAACGGATTACCGGTTTCCTGAAGTAGGGTGGCAAGGGGAAACCACTCGAACAACCTTCTCTTCTCTTTATAAAATGGATTATAATAGTACAGTGAGCGGGGTGACTGCTCACACAGAAATATACGCAACAGGGACAGTAAATTACTATTTAGAAAATCGACGCATCACTGAAAACTTTGTAGATGAGAATGGTACGAAGATTACAGCACCGACAGGATTTACGCAAGGAAATCAGCTGGTAATGAACAGTGAAACGTATAAATATACCGCTGCAAAAGCGCTGCCGAAAACCTACCAAGTCGGAGAAAAAACCTATGTATTCAAAGGCTGGTACAAGGGGAAAGAAACAACAACACCTTTAAAAACAACAACAACACCAAGCTTTACTCCAACATTTGATGAGAATGACGACATGACCGCTGTGTATCAAGAAGCGGTCCCTACAGCAGAATTAACGGTAAAAGGTTCCGCTGACATAGTCGAAAATGGCACGACAATGGATCACTGGGAAGTGCTATTAAAAAATACGGGAGAAGCCCCGTTGACGACCATTAAAATCAAACCAACGGCGACATGGGCCGCTGGCATCAGCCCGCCCAATACTATTTTTGTGTTAGGTACAGGGCAGAATGCTAAGGCCTTTCCAGTTACGAAAGAACAGTGGGCAGCAGGTTTTTCTCTGCCATTAAATACGCCCTTACCAGCAGGGGGACAGTTACAAATGAACTTATTAGGAACCGCCGCTACAGGAAATCCTGGTCAAGTTTTAACCGCTGAAGTTGAAGTAACGGGCAACTTTGGCAGCTTAATCGCCAAAGATACGGTCCGTATTAAAGACCTAGACCAAGAAATAACTAATCCTGACGGCGACGGCTTCATTAGTACGCCAACATTTGATTTTGGCAAATTAGCGATTTCAGGAAGTAAGCAACAATATGGTTTGAAAAAAGCCGCTGATTACTACGACAACGGCACACGCAATCCCTATTTACGCCTGAATACTAGCCAAGACAACTGGAGCTTAACGGCGCAACTGTCGCAACCAAAATCAGCCACAGACAGCCTGCCGACAACGACCCGCTTGTTGCTAGGAACGGCCGCTGCTGCCAGTTTTACCGATTACAACCAACCAACAGAAACCAAGACATCGCTTGGCAAGACTGGCACCGTGAATTTAACCGCCGACAATACCGCAACAGCGGTGGTCGCGAACCAACAGTTCACAGGTAGTGACGTCTATCAGTTGGACTTCACGTTTGCTAACATCAAACTAGAAGTGCCAGCCAATCAAGGCATGTCTGGCCAACAATACCAAGCCGCCGTCACTTGGAATTTAGTGACTGGCCCATAAAAATAAAAATGCCCGAGCCTCTTATTTTTCTAAGGCTCGGGCATTTTTATTGATGGTCTTTTGAGGGTCGTTGTGCTATAATGGTAATGAAAAGAGAGGTATGCGCCAACATATCTCTCTAGTGTAGAGCCGTTTAAGGCGGTAGCGATTTTTAGTGATTTATAAAAAATAACCGTGCTCGCTAAAGTTGACGGTTATTTTTTATTGTCTTCTTTAACAGCCTCTAGGATTCCGAAGATTAACGTTGCGATAAAAGAACCGAAACTAATCATCAGAGCTAAAGCTTCTGCGATAGACAAAAGGCCTCTCCTTTCATAGATTTTAGTACTTACATTCATAAGCACCACCACCTTTCAGATTGGATAGCCGCCGCCATAACTTCTCTACAATTTTATTATACCATGTAGGGCTAAAAAATAATTAGTTTCCAATATGTTTTTTTAGGTAATTGTGCTATAATGGTAATGAAAAGAGAGCTATGCGCTAACATACCTCTCTGATGTAGAGCCGTTACTAACGGTGACAAAAATTAATATTTTTGAAATGACCGTCTAACTAGGCAAAGTAAGCAGCGTCCCTTTCATTAAAGGGCGCTGCTTTTTAGTCGTTATTGCGATTGTTCAGTGTCTTTTGTAGAGAGGTTCATTTGTTCTTTAATAGCATTTTCGACACGTTGGCGTTCACTCTCTTCCACAAGTTGATAAGAAATACCTTCAATCCCTGTCACACCATCGCCAGTGTAATCGTAGCCTTTTAATTGATCGGTTTCAATCGTTTTTAGTGCGGGGGTGTATTTTTTTAGCATCGCCATCATTTGGTCAAAGGACAAGTCGGTTTCGCCATGTTCGCCGATTACGTCCAGAATTTCTTGATATTTTAGCAAGCTGTTAAAAGAAAGTAGTTTGTTGGTTAATTCGATTAAAACTTCTCGTTGGCGGCGTTGACGACCATAGTCGCCTTCAGGGTCTTCGTAACGCATGCGCGCGTATTGTAAAGCTTCCCAGCCCCCTAAATGCTGTTTGCCTTTTGGATAATGAATCCCTTCAGCGTCAAAAGCAAAGGCATTGTCAACAGTGACGCCGCCCACCGCATCGCCAAGGTCCTTCATAGCATCCATATCAATTGAAAAGTAATGATTGATTGGGATGTGCAAGACATTTTCAACCGTTTTAATTTGCATATCGGCACCACCGAAAACGTGGGCCGCATTGATTTTATTGTATTCGCCATTGGTGCCAGCCATTTCCACATAGTAGTCGCGCGGGATGCTGGTGATGGTAGTTTTTTGTAATTGATTATTCACTGTGACCACCATTAAGGCGTTGGAGCGGTAATCGGTTTTGCGTTTTGAGTCATTCGCAATTCCCATAATTAAGAAACTAACCGGCTCACCTTTGGCTAAATCGGGACTCTTCGTGGAAGATTTTCTTGGTTTATACATGGTGTTCGCCGTTTTTTGCAAATTACGATACATGCTGACGCCGTAAGCCGAAACAGAAAGTGTGCCTAAAAATAAAAGAGTTAAACTGAAGACCACGAATAAACTTTTTCTTTTACGAGAATGGCGGCGTCGGCGTTGTGTCGGTACTTCTGCTTCCTCTGGTTCAGGTGCCGGCAAATAACGTTGAACAATTTGAAATGAAAAGTTGATCCAGCTATAACTTAGGAGCATCCCAGCGATGACATCACTAGGATAATGAACGCGTAAGATTAAGCGACCTAACACAATCAAAACTAAATAAGTGAGTAAGAAAATTTTGATGCCTTTGGTTTTTTCGACATGAAGATAGGCCAAAACGATCAAAATCGTACAGACCAGCGCCATTGCTAATAATGAATGTCCGCTGGGAAAGCTAGCAGAGCTCCGGTCAGCTAAAGCGCCTAGGTTTGGTCGAGCCCGACCCACCACATGTTTAAAAACGCTCCCTAAAAAGCCGACAGCTAATAGGTTACTGACAGCCCAAAAGGCTAGGATTTTTTCTTTTTTGCGTAAAAGGTACACCATCAATAATAAGAAGAATAGCAGCATTGGTCCAATTGTGGCTGTTTTTGCTAACAGATTGACCGCTGTTAAAAGTGGGGCATTTAATTGCCATTTGATGTGATAGATAGCTTCGTCCATTTGTTGAAACCAATTTGGACTAGCCGCCACTAACAAAGTGAGGAAAGTAAAACCAAGCGTTGTTAGGGCATAAAGTGGAAATTTTTTATTCGATGTTTGCATGAGAATCCCTTTCTTTTTCCCTTGAAAGAGTAGACTAAGCCAGCATCGATCGTAAATAAGCGCTTGCGACTAAACAGGACACAGCAAGCCAATCGGTTCTCATCGTCTGAGCTTTAGCACTATCCAACGTAAAGATTTCTCTTAGCTATTTTTAGAAGAGCCTTAATTCGACCATTCCTGTTTTACACATTGGTGTCTTTCGACATTTCTGCGCAATAGCCTATGTTTGGATAGGAGCCTCACCTAACAAGGTTATTTTATCTAACGCTAGAAGTATAGAATTTATGCAGCGGTTCTCACAATGAAGTTTAAGAAAATTTATTGTTTTTTAAATAAATTTAAAGGTGTGGGAGAAAAGTGTTATTTTGGGAAAGTTATTTTAAAAACGGAAAAACGTTTTACAGTATCTGATTTTAACGATATAATAAAAGAATAGATGAAAAAACGAGGAGGTGAACAGCATGCTAGTTAATTTTACAGTCAAAAATCTTCTATCTTTTAAAGAGGAACAAACACTTTCCCTACAAACAGGTGCGTATTTACGAAAGTATGTCAATAATCGTTTCGAAGTGAAACCTAAAAATTACCCAGAAAAACTAAGGTTACTGAAGAGTGCCATTGTTTTTGGGGGAAATGGTTCAGGAAAATCAAATTTAGTGAGTGGGTTAAATGCATTAAAAACATTAGTTTTAAGAGAACAAGCTTCGATTAATGATGCTTTATTATATGAACCTTTTGCGTTAGACCCTCTTGCTAAACAAAGCCCATCTGTTATGACCATTGAATTTATTAATGACAGTGTCTTGTATCGCTATTCGTTAGCTAACACAGCGCGCGAAGTAGTTAAGGAATCTTTAGAGATTTATGACAAAACGCAGGATGATTTTGTTTATTATTTTAAGAGAGACGGTGCGGAATCTTCCGTTTTTCCAGAAAAATATCAAGAATACCAAACACAAATTAAGTCTAATTCGTTAGTTATCCATACGTTGGAATCAAAAAATGATCAGCACGCTACGAATGTCGTTCGTTGGTTTGCCAATCAGTTAGTTATTTTTGATGGATCTTTACGGAATATTGAACGGCTGAGCAATGAAAAAGACAAAGAGAAAGTCTTGAACTTTTTGAAACTTGCGGATATGAACATGGTTGACTTGGTTCCTGTGAAAGACAAAGAGGAAGATTACTCGAAACAAGAAAAATTAGCCGCTGTTTTAGAACGAATTATCCAAGAAAAAGCCCCGACCATTGAAATTGGTCGAGTCAAGAAAAGTCTGTATTCGCTGTACTCTGTTTATAACCAATATGACGAAATGAATCAAGTGGTCGGACAAGAACGTATTCATTATGATTTGGAATCTTCTGGGACAAAAAAATTAATTGGCTTAGCGCTAAATATTTTATTTAATCCAGAAGAAAAAGTTTTTGTTTTTGATGAATTTGATGATGCGTTTCATCAAGAGTTGTCAGGAACATTGTTAGAAGCGTTCAATGCCA
>OIEU01000453.1_pt1 | contig 18549 bp, 9 predicted proteins | sample 1581831 | NCBI WGS metagenome assembly OIEU01 (sample SAMN03281007, study PRJEB24777) | human gut metagenome | isolation source: fecal sample PR166 from 1 month old female Malay infant, vaginally...
CAACGCATGAACACGCGTTTAGCTAAAATTGAAACAGAGTTAGCCGATGTCGATCAACATCACGCGACTTTGGATCATTACTTGCAAGAGCTAGAATTGGTGACAGAAAATAACAACGTCATGTAAAATGAGTAGTTAGTAAATGAACGTTCCACGCTTCGTTATCACTGGAGTGGAACATTGAAAATTTTCGAAAAAACGCCAAAAGGTAGCAGTTTTTCTGCTACCTTTTGACGTTTTTTGTAATTTAAAGTAAATAAGCAAGAAACATAAGCTATGTTAACTTATGTCCCTTGCTTATTTTTAACACTTAAAATGTTTCACGTGAAAACTTTTAAAAGTGGCGTGGACTTTGTTTGGTGACAATTTGTGTATTTAAGTTTTCTAAGCTCTGCGCTAGTTCACCAATGCTAGCGGAAAAATCAACATAATAAGTAGGAATCGTTGATTTGACACTAATTTCTGAAAAGATATTTGTAATAATTACATCGAAAGGCTTTTCTGGTGAAGCGACAAAAATTAATTTTTTATCCACGGCTTTACTTAGCTTTTCGTAAAGGGTATCTAAAATTAAGTTACTTTGGTTGGTCCGTACTAAGACACGAATCGGTGGTAAAGATTTCGTTTTCAGTGTACAAAAAAGAATAAACAAGCAGTCAACTAACAATTTTTCATTGCCCATCAATGTTGGAAGCATTTCAATTGTAAGTCGCTTCACATCTTTGTAGAGACTCGGATTTTTTTGAAGTGCTTCTTTTAAAAAGCTTTCTTGCACAAATGGATTGGCAATCGTGACAAAGGTTTTAAAAAAGACACTTAAATTTTGGATAGAAGTATACAGATAAAGATACTCGTGAAATGTCAATTTAATTTGATAAAAAGACGTCAGTTGATAAATGATCTCTTTAATGGGCGAGCCTAATAGTTGGACCATATGCATCCGTGCTGCTGGAATTTCCAAGATATCTTGTGTGGCGTAGCTGACACTAATCGTCAATAAGAAAAAGGCAAAAAGGCCTTCTTTTTGGATAAATTTTGTTGGAACTTGGTGTAAGGCTTCTTCTTTAAAAAATAATTCAAATTCATTCAGATTAACAAAGGGATTAACAATCGCTTCTTCCTCTACGAAAGTTTCTTTGATAAAAAAGCCCTCTTTCCAACGCGCTAAAATCACCGCAGAAAAAATCAAGTCTTTTGTAAAATCTTGTGTTGTATTGAAAGAAACAGAATGTTTTAAACGTCGAAAGAGACTATGGACTTCTTTTTTTGTGATTGTGTGCAATGGCCAATCCTCTTCAGAGTAATTGTTCCAAAAAAGCATCATAAAGAAAATCCGAATATCTTTTTCTTTGCCCACCAACACGTTGGTACGTTTTAAATTGATTTCAATCTGATATTTTTGGAGCCATTGGTTTAGTTGACCAATTTTTCGTGTAAAGGTTGACGAAGAAATTTCTAAAACTTTTTCAAAATGTTTGCTATCAATTGCATTATGGTTAAAGGCATAGGTCAGCACTTGATACGCGAAACTTTTTTTGACAAAGTAGGGCATCAAAAACGACAGTTGGAAATAGGGTGCAAACCAAAATGTGATTTCTTTGGCAGTTGCTGATAAAGAAAATAAGTTCTCCCAGCCGTTTTCTTCAATTTCTGTTTGGAGCAAAGCCACGGACTGTAGAATGGTAGTTTGTTGCATTTTTAATTGGGTGGCTAAAGTAGAAATCGCCAATGTTTGTTCTTCTGCTTCACGACGTTCGAGTAACTCTTCTAAAAGAGCAAAACTTTTACGATAAGGTACATCAAGTAACTCTGTTAACATCCAATTCCCTCCAAACTATTTTCCCCACGTAATTTGGCAAAATAAATTTTGCGGACGACTTGTTTTAAGTTATGGTATTCGTCTAAATAAGGAACAGGATGCCAATAAAAGGTTTTACTGGCATGGAAAAGTGGATTGTTTTTGTCGGTAATGACTAAGTCAGGCACTTCTTGAATATGATTGACGAATTTCAAAGGAACATCACAATAATTATTGATTTCCTTTGCTAACCAATTTTCTTGTATTTGATTAATAGATGAATGAAGCAAAATTTTAACCGGAATTTGTTTGTTTAATAAAACACTCCGAATAATTAAAAAAATGGTTTCTTTAAATAACGCATCTAGTGGGTGCTCTTTGTCAAAAGGCAAACGCTTTAAGAAATAGTTAGTTGTTCGTGAAACGTTTGGGTATTGCTTTTCATACAAAGAGACATTAGCAATTTCGTAACTCAACTCCTCTTCCACAGGAAAATGGATGAGACGCTCACTGGCATTGGATAAATTAACCAACAAAAAGACAACTTCTATTGCGCTTAAATCCAACTGTAATTGCGTACATTTTTCAAAAATCCAAGTGACGTGGGGACTGTTATCCATTCCCATGATTGCTAAGTTAGCAAAGTTAATGGTTTCCATTTGTTCAAGCGAGTACATCGTTAATGTACTGAAAAAATCATAATAGAAACGAATTTCAGCCCGCCAAGTGTCGGGTTCTTGTTGTTCATTAATAAAACAATCATTCACTAATAATTGAAATTCTGAATAAGGAATGGCTAAATTGATTGCCGCAATTTCAGGATAATCGCTGATTGTAAAATCAGATTGATAACGGAGTAAACCTATGGACATAATTAATTTTAATTTGCGTAAATCGGTATATGTAAAGTAAGGATAACGGTTTTTGATAATTTCAATAAAATTCTGTAATTGCGCTTGATTGGTTTTAGATAAAAAAGGAACGAGAGACGTTCCTGAAATGAAAAATAGAGAGTAAAAGAAACTGCGAAAATCTTTTTCAGCACCACAAATTTTTTCTCGCCTTTTTAAGTTTAAATAACAATTAAATCTAGCTAGATAATTGTTTAAACGGTCACTAACTTGTTTAAAAATAGAAAAGTTAATGAAATGCTCTTCACAAAAATCTTTGGCTGAAGTGTAACGTTTTAAAAGTAAATCTAAGGCTAACATATAGGTTAACGACCCGCGGACCACGGCTTCTTTCATTAACTCAATCGGGATATTTTCATCGGCGACTAATTCTATGGACTGTTGATTATTAATAATGCGAATATGTACATTTTCATGTGTATTGACTCGAGAAATTAATAAAGTTAATTGATTCAATAAATTATTGATATTGTAATGGGAAAATTCATATTTTCGCCGGAGTACTTGCATGGGGACTTTTTCTTTACTGTCATACAAGTATTCAATTAGGGAAAGCAACTGAATTTCCTGCTTGGTTAATAAGTTATGCATAATAACCACCTTTCTAATTGGTTACGATTGTTTGATTTTTCAGATAATACAGATAGAACATTCTTTTCTAAGTAACATTCGATAATTGTTAGTGAAAGAACTAGTTGTTCTTATGCTACTGTATCTATTCTTAAAAATCAAGAAGAACTGAATGTGTCAAATAAAAGAAAAAGCGGACAAAAAATGATAGAGAAACAAATTATTAAGAAAAACAAATGGTTTATATAAAACATTTAAATAACAAAAATGACAATTTAAGTCTGTTGTTTTTTTAGCTTAAATAGCTTATACAAATAGGCTTTTTTGTCTAAGCAGTTCTTGTGAAAAAGTTTAAAAAAAACGGTATAGTGGAAGAAGGACTAGTACAAATAAGAAAGGATTAAGGGAGTGTTTTTATAAAGGTGAAAAGGGTTTTTAGCATTTCATCAACTTTTTCTATTTGGAGGAGAAGTTGTTGATAATTTTTGCTGAAAAATCTCGTTATACTCTTCTTATTCTTATAGAAGAGTCTATAGGAATAAGCAAAAAATGAATCCGCATTCGAAGTAAGACTGCGTTTTGAGGAGATAAAAAGAAAAGGCGTGTTGGCTGGCTGTTTTAGCAAGGAAGAAAGACAACAGAAGAGCACTCACTTATTTGGCTTAAAATAAAAAATTGGTACGAAGTGAACGTTCTCTTCTATGTGTCGTTAGTAGAGGAAGGATGAAAGAAATGAGAAAGAATGGTCCAATGGTAAACCGTTGGCTCTATGGGTTGATGTGTTTGTTACTTGTTTTAAATTACGGCACACCACTCATGGCTTTGGCGGAAGATGTTAACAGCGATGGCCAGCTAACGTTAGGAGAAGTGACGCAAACCAGTCAGCAAGAAATGACCTTAGCGCTTCAAGGAAAAGCACAACCAGCAACACAAGAGGTTGTAGTGCATTACAGTACCAATGTGTCAATCAAAGCTGCACATTGGGCAGCGCCCAATAATACGCGCAAGATTCAAGTGGATGACCAGAAGAAACAGATTCAAATTGAATTGAATCAGCAAGCGTTAGCAGATACGTTAGTCTTAACGTTGAACCTCACAGCTACAGAAGATGTGACGTTTTCTTATGGACAACAACAACGAGCGTTGACGTTAAATACTGGTACTGATCCGACAGAATCAACGACAATCACGAGTTCTACAGTCACAACAGCGAATGAAGGTTCAACAGAAGAAGCATCTGCAAACTCCTCTGTTCCTCGTTCGTCCGAAGAAACTGTCGCCAGCACGACAAAAGCGACAGAAAGTAAAACAACTGAATCGACAACTGTCAAACCACGTGTAGCAGGACCAACAGATATCAATGACTATTTTACAGGTGATGAAACAACGATTATCGATAATTTTGAGGATCCGATTTATTTAAATCCTGATGGCACACCAGCAACACCACCGTACAAAGAAGATGTGACCATCCATTGGAACTTTAACTGGTCGATTCCAGAAGATGTGCGGGAACAAATGAAAGCAGGCGATTACTTCGAGTTTCAATTACCTGGCAATTTGAAACCTAATAAACCAGGTTCAGGTGATTTAGTTGATACGGAAGGCAATGTCTATGGAACCTACACAATTAGTGAAGATGGTACGGTTCGTTTTACCTTTAATGAGCGCATCACGTCTGAAAGTGACATTCACGGGGACTTTTCTTTAGATACTCATTTGAATGATTCAGATGGTCGAGGCCCAGGAGACTGGGTGATTGATATTCCTACGCAAGAAGATTTGCCGCCTGTAGTGATTCCGATTGTCCCGGATACCGAACAACAAATTGATAAACAAGGCCATTTTGATCGAACGCCCAATCCTAGTGCGATTACTTGGACGGTAGATATCAATCAAGCGATGAAAGATCAAACAAATCCAACTGTGACGGAAACGTGGCCAACAGGGAATACCTTTAAGTCAGTGAAAGTCTATGAGTTAGTGATGAATCTTGATGGAACAATTAAAGAAGTGGGTCGCGAACTTAGTCCAGATGAATATACCGTTGATAAAAATGGCAATGTGACAATTAAAGGTGACACGAATAAAGCGTATCGTCTTGTGTACCAAACGACGATTGACGAGGCGGTTATTCCAGATGGCGGGGGTGATGTGCCTTTTAAAAATCAGGCGACGTTAACAAGTGATAATAATCCAAATGGGTTAGATGCTGAAGCAACCGTTACCGCCACATATGGCAAAATGCTAGACAAGCGCAATATAGATTACGATGAAACCAATCAAGAATTCACTTGGGAAATTAACTACAACTATGGCGAACAAACCATTCCAAAAGACCAAGCAGTCATTACAGACACAATGGGGGATAATTTAACGTTTGAACCAGATTCTTTACATTTATATTCAGTGACGTTTGATGACAAAGGAAATGAAGTCGTTGGAGCAGAACTTGTGGAAGGAAAAGATTACAAAGTGGTAATTAACGATGATGGCTCCTTTGTGATTGACTTTTTGCATGATGTGACTGGCGCAGTCAAGATTGATTATAAAACCAAAGTTGATGGAATTGTCGAAGGCGATGTTGCCGTGAATAATCGTGTGGATGTCGGAACTGGTCAGCATTCAGAAGGTGATGGCACAGCCAATCAACAAAATATTATTAAAAACACTGGTGCAGTGGATTATCAAAATTCAACGATTGGTTGGACGTTAGCTGTGAATCAAAATAATTATTTGATGGAAAATGCCGTGATTATGGACACATACGAACCAGTTCCTGGCTTAACCATGGTACCCAATTCGTTGGTTGTTAAAGATACAACTACTGGTGCTCAGTTGACGTTAGGTAAAGATTACATGGTAGAAATAACTCGTAATGCAGAAGGTGAAACAGGCTTTAAGTTAAGTTTCATGGGGGCGTATGCCAAAACAAGTGATGCCTTTTACGTAACCTACAATACCTTTTTCGATGTTACCGAGTTAGATGCTAACAACCCTGCATTGGACCATTACCGAAATACCGCTGCCATTGATTGGATGGATGAAGCAGGAAACAATCATCACTCAGAGGATAATAAACCGTTTAAACCTTTACCTGCTTTTGATTTAAATGCGCAAAAAAGTGGTGTTTACAATGCCGTCACTAAAGAAATCACTTGGACGATTGCGGTGAATTTAAGTAATAACCGTTTAGTTGACGCCTTTTTGACGGATCCAATTTTAGCCAATCAAACCTATTTGGCTGGGAGCTTGAAAGTCTATGAAGGCAATACAAAGCCAGATGGTTCGGTTGAAAAAGTGAAACCAACGCAACCGTTGACGGATATCAAAACGGAAGAACCAAGCGAGAAAAACCAAAATACTTGGCGTGTTGATTTTCCTAATGATAGTCGTACGTATGTGATTGAATTTAAGACGTCTGTTGATGAAAAAGTTATCGAAGGTTCGGCTAGCTATGACAATACCGCATCTTATACAAACCAAGGTTCTTCACGTGATGTGACAGGAAAAGTTTCCATTCAACATGGTGGCGAATCAGTGAAAAAAGGTGGCGAATACCACAAAGATGATTCAGATCATGTGTACTGGCATGTAATGATCAATGGCGCCCAATCGGTTTTAGACGATGTGGTTATTACTGATACACCCTCACCAAACCAAGTGTTAGATCCCGAGTCATTGGTGATTTACGGTACCAACGTAAAAGAAGACGGAACGATTACGCCAGATAAATCTGTTATTTTAGAAGAAGGAAAAGATTACACACTGGAAGTTACCACCGATAATGAAACAGGACAACAAAAAATTGTCGTTAAAATGGCCCATATTGAAGCACCTTATTATATGGAATATCGTAGTTTAGTGACTTCTTCAGCGGCGGGGAGTACAGACACGGTATCCAACCAAGTGTCAATTACTGGAAATGGTTCAGAAGTCGTTCATGGAGATGACAATGGCGATGTGGTCGTTGACATCGATCACAGTGGCGGGCATGCCACAGGGACCAAAGGCAAAATTCAGCTGAAGAAAACAGCCATGGATGGGACGACTATTTTAGCAGGCGCCCATTTCCAAATTTGGGACCAAGCCAAAACACAAGTCCTACGTGAAGGTACAGTAGACGCCACTGGGGTTATCACATTTGGTGGGTTGCCGCAAGGGCAATACATTTTGGTGGAGACGAAAGCACCAGAAGGTTATACAGTTTCGGACGAATTAGCTAAAGGCCGAGTCATTACTATTGATGAAGAAACTTCAGCAGATGGTGCACAACCAACTATTATTAAAAACGATGTCAATAAAGTAATTTTAGAAAAAACAGATGAGAAGGGCAAAAAATTAGTCAATGCACGCTTTAAATTAGAGCATGCCGTAACCACGCCGTTTACTCATTGGGAAGAAGTTCCCCTTGCGCCGGATCGAACCAACGCAAATGGCCAGTTAGAGGTGGATAGTTTAAAACCAGGGCTTTATCAGTTCACAGAAATCGAAGCACCGACAGGGTATCTTTTAGACACTACACCAAAACGATTCATCGTGACACAAAACACGAGCGGACAAATTCGTGATGTTCATGTCAAAATGCTTAATTACCAAGGTTCTGCTGAACTAATTAAAAAAGATCAAGCAGGCAATCCATTAGCAGGTGCTGAATTTTCGGTCCTTGATGCCACAGGACAAGTGGTTCGAGAACACTTAGTTTCGGATGCAGACGGAAAAGTCACAGTGACGGATTTAGCCCCAGGCAAATATCAATTTGTGGAAACCAAAGCGCCAGTAGGGTACCTTTTAAACACTGAACCAAGTACTTTCACGATTGCAGCAAGCGATCGGGGCAAACCAGCAACAGTTATAGCAACAGCTAACTTTGTTAACTATCAAGGTGCAGCTAAATTAATCAAAAAAGATGTGAAGGGACACTTGTTAAGTGGTGCGACATTTAAAGTGCTCGATGCGAAGGGACAAACGATTCAAACAGGCTTGACGACAAATAATCAAGGGGAAATTGTTGCAGAGCACTTAGCCCCAGGTAAATATCGCTTTGTAGAAACCAAAGCGCCAACAGGCTATTTGTTAAATACCACGCCAGTCCCATTTGAAATTGCTGAGAAAAATGCTGGTGAACCAGCGGTCGTGGTTGCTAGTGACAACTTTGTGAACTACAAAGGGGCTTTCCAAATCGTGAAAACGAATAGCGCAGACCAACCATTAGCAGGCGCTGTTTTTGAATTATATGATCACAATAAACAATCATTAGGGATTACAGCAACGAGTGGCAAAGATGGCAAAATTATCTTTAGAGACTTGGCGCCAGGTACCTATTATTACAAAGAAATCAAAGCACCAAAATTACCAGATGGCTCAGAGTATATTATTTATCCTGAATTAGTAAAAGTAGAAATTCGTGGTGATTTCAAAGGTGATCCGGAGATCTTCCAATTAGGGGCCTTCGCCAATTTCAAAGGACGTGCTGTCTTTAAGAAAATCGATGCCAATGCGAACCCACTTCCAGGAACGATTTTTAAATTGTATCGAATCGAAAATGGGGAAAAAATCTTTGAAAGAGAAGTAACTGCTGAAAAAGATGGTTCATTGGCTATGGACGATTTAGGCGCTGGTAGCTATGAATTAGATGAAATAGATGCAACGGATGGCTATATCGTCAATAAACAACCCATTTATTTTGTAGTGAAGAAGAATTCAAATGATAAACAACCACTAGATGAGTTAGAGTTTGTAAATTATCAAGCGGAAGTAACGGGACGTAAAGTCAATGAGCAAGGTCAAACCTTAGCGGGTGCAGTTTTTGCAATTTACAACGCCGATAATCAGAATCAGCCACAAGGTTCACCAATAACATTCTTGAATCGTGCAGGAGAGAAAGTTTCTGAAATAACAACGGACAAGACTGGCGAAATTTACGCTAAAGGGCTGAATGAAGGGCATTACGTTTTAGTGGAAACGAAAGCACCAACAGGCTATCTGTTAGACACAACGCCACATCCATTTGATGTAACCGCCCAATTAGGAAAAGAGCAGCCAATTGCTTTAGGCGATCTTATCAATTATCAAGGAACTGCTCAATTAACCAAAGAAAACGAAACAGGTGAAGCATTGGCAGGTGCGGTGTTTAAGGTCATTGATGAAACAGGGCAAACCGTAGCTGGACAAACCAATCTGATGTCCGACAAGCAAGGCAAAGTCATTGCGAAAAATTTAGCACCGGGAACGTATCGTTTTGTGGAGACACAAGCGCCAACTGGCTATCTTCTTAATGAAACCCCAAGCGCAAGCTTTACGATTGCGAAAGACAACCAAGGCAAACCAGCCACTGTGGTACTTAAAGCACCTTTTATTAATTACCAAGGTGCTGCCAAGCTGGTGAAAATTGACCAGCAAAAGAATGCCTTAGCAGGCGCTGAATTTAAAGTGACGGATGCAGAGACAGGGAAAACTGTCGCTCGTTCATTACGTTCTGACAACCAAGGGTTAGTTCAAGTGAACCACTTACAACCAGGAAAATATACCTTTGTGGAAACAAAAGCACCGGATGGTTACCAACTGTCTAAGCAAGCTGTCGCATTCACTATTGCGGCAACAGCGAAAGACAAACCTGAACTCGTGGATGCGGGCACGTTTGTTAACGAGAAACAACCTGTATCCAAAAAAACAAAACCAAATCAGCCAACAACGAAACAAGCAGCTAGAGAGACAGGTTGGCTTGGTTTACCGAAAACCAACACACAAGTCAATTACTTCTTTGTCTTTATCGGCCTCCTGTTGGTCGGTTTGGCAAGTTGGCTCTTTTATAAAAAGAGCAAGAAATAAGCTAAAGCCATAAAAAAACAGAGAGTGGGTCATCCGTCGAAAGGACGGATGGCCTATTTTTTTCCATCTTAAGCTAATCAACTGAACAAAAGTAGCTCCTTCTTATTGACATTCTCATGTAAGCCTTCATCGCGGTTTAGCCTTTGAACAGAACTTACTGAGTTCTTGGAGCAAACCGCTTGTGCCTCAGCCTTTATTTTTCGATGCTATCTTTAGGTATTTTGGCTAAAATATTGTACACTTTACATGTGCAAGAAATTTAGTTAGAGATATGAGGATAGAATGATGAAAAAGATGATGGTTTTATACAACGAAACTTCAGGAAGTAGTGAAAGTAAAGAGATTGCAGAACGCTTTAAAAAAGCTGCAGAAGCGAAAGGGGAAGCGGTTATTTTGCAACCTTCCAATCCAGACATTGATCCTGAAGAAATGCGGAAAAATGCCAAAGAAAATCAAGTGGGTGTCTTGGTCGTCATTGGTGGTGACGGGACCATTCATCATGCCGTTCAAAATTTTAAAGACACCATTCGTGACTATCAAATAGGGATTATTCCAGGCGGAACAGTCAATAATTTTGCGCGTGTGTTAAGTATTCCTTTGAAAGAAGAAGATGCCTTTGAAACCATTTTGGCAGGTAAGACAACACCAGTTGACTTTGGGATGGTAAATCAAGATGTAATGATTTCAACCTTAACGATTGGCTTATTAGCGGACACAGCAGCGAATGTGACCCAACAGGAGAAACAAAAATATGGTCCGTTAGCCTTTACAAAGCAATTTTTCCGCTTATTAGTGAAAAAGAAAAAGTACAAACTAAAAATTGATGGCGATGAAAGACGTTGGCATGGCAAAGCCCAATTATTAACGATGACCATGACAAATTCTGCTGGTGGCTTTACCAATTTCGATGCCAATGCCACGCCAGATGACGGCGAAGTGCACATTATCATTTTGCCTAAGTTAGTTTTTTACAAGTTTGTCTATTACTTACCTAAAATTATCAGAGGACAATTAAATGAAATTCCTGGTGTCGTGTATTTCTCTGGGAGTCAATTTAAAATTAGGGGCGAAAAAGACAAGAAAGTCCAAACACGAACAGATGGCGATCCTACCGATGATTTACCGATTAAAGTAACGGTGGAAGCTGGGGGACTCAACGTGTTTGTTCCTGAAACGTCCACATCTACGAAAGAATAAAAGAAACAACTGTTATTTTTTCGTGGAATAGATTTCTCATTTTGTGTACAATAGAACAGAAGAGAGGCAGTTGAGTGAACAGTGAAATGGGATGAATATGTTGATATATTCGATACAGATGTCGTTTCTAAAATTATTATTTTAAGAAACTTGCCAATTAATGAAGGTTGGATTGACATCAATGAGTTAGCAGAAGAATTACAATTAAACAAAAAATCAGTCAAAAAATACGTAGAGCTTCTAAAAGATGACATTACGTATTATGCCGTAGATAATGATGTTTCTTTGGCTTTTGAAAAGGGGCATGGCTATCGCTTGAACTTGGCGTCTAGCCAAGCCTTCCAGAAACTTTATACAGCAATTTTTCAAGATAGTTTAACTTATCAAGTAATGGAAGATTTATTCTGGGGGCGATTTAATGGGATTGTGCCAGCGACAACAAAATATCATACCAGTGATGCCACGATTCGGCGCTTGCTCAAAGGGTTTACAGAAATTTTAGCGCCATTGGGGTTAGTGATTAATAAAAGCACCTGGAAAATTGAAGGCAATGAAGCATATTTGCGCCATTTTGCTTACACTATTTTTATGGACTTAATCCGTGATACGTGGCCTTTTGACTATATACAAGAAACGGAAGTCGCACAAACTGTCCAAAAAGTGATGGCTTTTTTCAACGTAGAAGTTGCGGAAACGGTGTTACGCCGAGTTAAGTATATGGTCGCTATCTCAAAAGTCCGGAGTGCGCAAGGTGCTGAATACCGACCTTCAGCCGAGCAAGAAACCTATTTAGAAGGAAATAAACATTACCAAGCCTTTATAGAAGAGATGACAGCTACAACCCTTTTCCTTAATAAAAACGATTTAACTTTTGTGTACTTTTTCTTGTTAGCCAATGACCAATTTTATCAAGACGAAGCCACTGCACAAGCTATTTTAGCGCATTTTGATGAGTCTGAAGCGCCTGTTTATATGTTGACTCATTTAGTCCAACATTTCTTATTAGAAGAAATACAAATGACGCCGCAATTGGAAAAAATTCGTCCGCAAATTTTTTATTATTTGTTTGCTACACATTTATTTGCCGAACTTTACTATGTCCAAAATGTGAAAATGTATAATGTCTTTTGGAATAAAGTCAAAGAAAAATATCCGGTTCTTTTAGAAGAATTAAGCAAAGGCTTAAATCAACTTTACGAACAAACAGGCAATGAATTATTTACAAATAAAGAATTTTTGGCTCTGCGTTATTCTAGTGTTTTGGCGCTTTCCAATGATTTAATTCATCGTGAACAAAAAATTATTTTAGGGTTAAAATCAGGCTTGCCAGTGCTAGAAGAAGAACGGGTGAAACTCTCGATTGAAAATAATTTTCGTCGATTTTATGCATTGGAAGTTTTACGATACAGTGAAGCAAGCAAAGAAGACTGGCAAAATATTGATTTACTATTAGTGACTTCTTTGACAGATGTGGAAACAGGGCATCCAGAGATCTTTTTACTTTCAAGTGAGTTAACGTTTGAGCAATATAATCGTTTGAACCAAAAAATAGTAAAAATTAACGAAAAAAGAACTAGGTCACTTTAATAAAAAATCAAAAAAATGGGCTTTTTTGATGCATATGTTCGATAAATTGTAAAAAATTTTTTTTGAAAAGTAAAAAAAGACAAAGAGAAAACGTCAATAGATAGGTGATTAACACCTATCTATTGACGTTTTCTTGCTATTTTTTAATAAATCCTGCACAGGTTCCTTTGGAAATCATATCGAAAAGGCACTTTTTTTGTTTTTTTATTGTAAATAGTAGGTTATTAACCCTTGATAGTAAAGGAACTGTTACTTTTTTTAACAGGTGGTTAAAAAATATTGAGGTTTCTCACAAGGATTTTTCTATATAATAGAAGGAGCAAAGAAAGGCGGGATGAGATGAAAAAACGGATGGAACAAATTGAAGAAATTTTAGGTTGTGAAGAAAATAGTGCAGGCGTCCGATTAAAGGAATTGGTTGAAGCTTTAGAATTGGAAGTCACGAATCAAAATTTGTTAAAAGTAACAAGTGTTTTACATATGAATCCAAGATTTAAAAAAATTTATGCATACGAAGACAGTCGTGTCATTACGCTGTATCAACTTTTACAAAATAAGCCGTTGGAAGTAACGGAATGAAAAGAGGGAAACACATGAAGAAAACAATGCTCATTCTTCTATTTGGTTTATTAACAGTGGCTGGTCTACCAATGGTGACCGAAGCGGTTGAGCCAGTTAACGCAACAGATGCAACAATTTTTGGCGCACAAGCAATGGTGCCTAATAGTGCGGAGGATCAAACAGATAAGTTACAGGCATTGCTGAGTCAGACAGCAAAGGAAGGACAGGCATTATTTTTACCACAGGGAAGTTATGCTCTGTCAAAAGATATTGCGATTTCTTCAAATTATCAATTAATTGGCGATACAACAGGAGCCACTATCTTACATAATGCTACAGGTGCCCCGATTCAGCTGACAGATACAACTTATGGAACGAAAACTAATGTACGACTTCAAAATATTGCCTTTGATGGAATTAATGTGACTTTGAAATTAACGAATCAATTAATCCTAGCAAACAATATTTTTTATAATCCATTAAAAGGATTCGTAGTCAATTTAAATGCAGATATTGGCGTTAAAATTTCAGGTAATATTTTCATGCGTGACACAGCACATATGCAGCCAGGGATTGATTTTAACCGAGCGATTTACATTGGTGGCTATTCAACACCAAGTCGCTTCCAGTATATGTCAGATGTAGACATCGTGGACAATTTATTTGGGTTAAAAGTGACGGAATTAGATGCGATTAAAAGCACCAGTCGTTCAGACTTAGCAGCGACTATTACACGTTTACAAACAGCCATTGAAGCAGGTGCTATTTCAGTACCTAATGAACAAAATTATCTATCAACAGGGGTTAATTCTTATAGTATGTTGAAGGATGTAACTGTTCAACATAATTTTTTCTATTCACCCTATGACAACGAAAACTTAAACGGCTTAGGTGGCGATCATGCGATTTATTTCCGTGGTGCCCAAAATATCACGGTGGTGGGGAATCATTTACGTGGACTACAAAATGGTCCTGCTGGCGGATTTAAGTTTAAATCAGGTCGTAATATTACGATTATGAATAATTATTTGCGAAATACAGGTCTCATTATGTATGGAACACCAGAGATTGGTTTGGCAGAAACGCAAGCAGAGGGAGCTATTTCAGAATTATCCAACTGGTTAGTGGCTAACAACATTTTTGATTGGAAGTATTGGGACAATCAATATGCAATTGGAATGGAGTACAATCGTCATACGGGAAATAACAATGTGTTCAATGGCGTATTTATTAACAATCAGTTTGTTAACTACCATAATATTCCGCAAAACCGACGTCGGGAATTGTTAATCGCTAGTGGCGGTGGTTTCCGACCAGAAACGAGTTTTGTGAAAGACAATACTCGAGATGATGGCCTTAAAAACGGCCAATTATTGGTAGAAAATTGGACAGAGGCGGACTATCGCTTAATGCCAGCAACATGGGAATCGTTGATTTCACCAACACTTTATGAGCAATATAAAAATACGCCAATTCCGGTTAGAAATACTTTAGCAACTCCTGTGGCCACGACGATTGTGCAAGGACAATCAATCGATCCGCAGCAACTGGTTGCTAATACAAATGATGCGGATGAAGCAGTCCCAACTGCTAAAATCGTCAATCCAGAGGTTTTAAATGAAATCGGCCAACAAAAAGTGACTGTTCAATTAACTTACGAAACAGGTTCATTGGTAACAGTGAACGTACCGGTGACGGTAGAGGCCCCTGTAAAAAAGCTTGATTTGTCCCGACTACAAACCGTTTATGCTTCGATTGGTGAAGCAAACCAATATACGGTTTACTCTTGGCAGTTATTCACTGCCATTGGGCCTAAAACGATTGTTCCTTCCTATTATCAGCAGGCGACACAATTGTTAGCAGAAGGTCAGGTGAGTGGGGACAAAACCCAAGAACAAGTGGATCAGTTAACAAGTAATTTGCAATCTGCAATGAAAGTATTAGTCAAAAAAGCCGATATCACGCTAGAGCGTGCAGAAGCAGAAAAGGAACTTGCGAGCGTTCACAAATTAGACGAATCTGTATATACCACAGATTCTTGGCAAGCCATGCAAGAAGCCTTAGTAGATACAACAACTGGGGAAGAAAGTCCTAAACAGTTACAAAAATTGCTTGCTTGGTCAGATGAAGAATTATTAGAGCCAACACTTGGTGGCTTTAAAACGCCCGTAGATGCGCAAAAGCGTATTAATCAATTAACACAAACCATAAAAACGGCGTTACTTCTGTTAGTTGAAAAATCAACAGAAACAACTAGTAACACAAGCGAAAGTAGCACTCCAGGCACGACAAGTGAAAGCAGTAGTACAAGCGAAAATAGTACTCCAGGCACGACAAGTGAAAGCAGTAGTACAAGCGAAAGTAGTACTCCAGGCACAACCAGCGAAACCAGTAATACAAGCGAAAGCAGCACGCCAAGCACGTCAAGTGAGAGCGGTAGCACGAGTGAAAGCAGCACGCCAAGCATGTCAAGTGAGAGCGGTAGTACAAGTGAAAGCAGTGCTTCAATTACGCCAAGTGAACCAAGCAATACAAATGAAAGTAACACTTCAAGTACGACCAGCGCAACCAACAGTACAAGCGAGAGTAGCACCCCAAGCACTGTAAACGCAAACAGCCAAAACAAAGGCGAAAACTCTGTCATTTACGCGGAAGAGTCTAATCAAGATCCTAATGCCTCTCAAAGTAATTCAAAGACCTCTGCCAAGGCTAGTCAAACAAAGGAATCCGCAGCAGAAAACCAAGCAACTAAACAGATACAAACGAAACAAGATTCGTCAGGAACAGTCAAAAAAGCGGATAATACGACTAAAATTGCCAAGAAAAAATTCCCCAAAACAGGGGAACAATCTTCAGCAGTTGGGGGCTTCCTAGGCCTGAGCTTTTTATCGTTAGCCATAGCAACCTATTGTTTTAAAGTGAAAAGATAACTCTTTAAAAACGGATAAGTAAACATCCTGAAACAAGAAATAGGACTTGTTTCAGGATGTTTTTATATAAAATTAAAAGAACTACAGTTTTTAGTGAAAAAATACACAAAAGTACTTGAATTTCTGTGATATAAGGGTAAAGTAAAGGAGGACAAAAAACAAAGGAAGTGAAATATTTGTATACACCAGATGAAATTTTAAGTATCAGTATTGAAAATGGTCAGAAAAAAATTCGAAAGCCTTTGGTAGCAAAACTCATTTTAGGATTTATCGGCGGTGCCATGATTTCCCTCGGCTATTTGGCTTATGTGCGTGTTTCCGCCTCTATTACAGCAGATTTAGCCAGTGTTCAAGCTTTAGTGGGAGCTGCGGTTTTCCCAATTGGTCTAATTGTTATTTTAATGGCTGGTGGTGAGTTAATCACAGGAAATATGATGGCGGTGAGTACGGCTTGGTTTGCTAAAAAGGTTTCTTTCAGAGAATTAATCGTGAACTGGGTCACAATCACATTGGCAAATATAGTTGGTGCCCTATTTGTTGCCTATTTTTTTGGCCATTATTTAGGTTTAACCAGTAGCGGCTCCTATTTAAATCAGGTTCTTTCTCTTGCGGAACATAAAGTTGCAGCAACTTGGCTTCAGGCAATTATTTCAGGTATTGGCTGTAACTGGTTTGTAGGGCTGGCCTTATGGCTTTGTTATGGTGCGAAAGATGCAGCGGGGAAACTATTAGGCATCTGGTTTCCAGTAATGATTTTCGTTGCAATTGGCTTTCAGCATAGTGTGGCGAATGCATTCATCATTCCAGCCGCAATTTTTGAAGGCGGCGTTCAGTGGGGGGATTTTTTCCGTAATTTTATTTTTGTTTATTTAGGTAACATCATTGGTGGCGCTATTTTTGTTTCTGGCTTTTACTACTTAAGCTATCGCAAACATTAAATCCATTTAGCAGATAAAAACCTACACAAAGGCTAAATGCCTTTGTGCAGGTTTTTTCTTTTTAAACAAAAAGGAAAACAGTTGAAAAATTATTGCTAGATTTTTAAAACAATGTTACATTAATGTTACAAAAAGATTTCTGGAGGTAACGAAAAATGAAAAAAATTGTTTTGTTCAGTATGTTAACGTTCAGTGTATTGTCTTTAAGTTTAGCAGGATGTGGAAACAAAAAAACAGCAAGCACAAATGATTCTAAGCCAAAGCAAGAAACAAAGAAAGCCACGCAGAAATCCTCTAGCCAACAAGAAATGAAAAATAGTCATTCGTCTGTCACGGGTCAAAATTCTAATGTGGCAGGGGAAAATCCGTCAGAAAATGCCGCGCAGCCTTCTGCAGGAACTGATGAAACGAATGAAGTCCCTCAAAACCAAGCACCTGATACAAACATTACAATTACCAATGTTGTTTTCAATCCTGAAAGAAATGAAATTAATGGTACTACATTACCTAATGCAACCATTACAGCAACGGTAGTAGGTGATGCTTCTGCACAAGCAGGTGTTTTTTATGCGGATGCCAATGGCAATTTTACAGTAATTAGTCCCAGAGCGGGAGCGACTACTCAATTAATCGCAACCGTTGATCAACGGAATAGTGTACCTGTCCAAATTGACATTCCAAGTTCAGGACAAGAAGCAGCGCTTTCTTTTAGCAATATTACGATTGATCCGAAACAAGGGACAATTTCTGGTAAAACAGCACCTAATGCAACTATTTTAGTGTCACGTGCAGATGATGCGCGGGTGATTTTAGCAAGTTTTACTGCGGATGCCCAAGGGAATTTCACAGCCAGTAATTTAGTTCCCGGCACAAAAAATCGCTTAGATGTTACGTTAAATGGAGAAATAGGGACACCTTACTTGTTTGATTTACCAAATTAAAATAGAAGAGAAGTGATTAAAGCCACCAACGCTAACTAGCGTTGGTGGCTTTGATGGTTTAAGCTTCTTCTTTTTTATGATTGCGGATATGTAAATAGATGGTATTTTTTGAAATACCTAATCGATCGGCAATCTTTATGACAGAATCTTTGAGATTGAAAATTCCTTGATCATATAAACGAATAACAATTTCTTTATTTTGATTCAAATGTGATACATTTGGATCGCTTTCTACTGCTTGTTTTACTTTTGTCAGTGAAGTAGTGATTAATTCGTCAATATTGT
>OIEU01000463.1_pt1 | contig 18268 bp, 19 predicted proteins | sample 1581831 | NCBI WGS metagenome assembly OIEU01 (sample SAMN03281007, study PRJEB24777) | human gut metagenome | isolation source: fecal sample PR166 from 1 month old female Malay infant, vaginally...
GTTCAGCCAGCATCTCCTGCAGCTCACGGTAACTGATGCCGTATTTGCAGTACCAGCGTACGGCCCACAGAATGATGTCACGCTGAAAATGCCGGCCTTTGAATGGGTTCATGTGCAGCTCCATCAGCAAAAGGGGATGATAAGTTTATCACCACCGACTATTTGCAACAGTGCCTGGCATGGTCAGTCTTCCCGCAGGTACTGGTACAAGGTTTCGCGGCTGATGCCGAAGTCACGGGCCACCAAGGTTTTCTGGTCGCCTGCCGCAACTCGCCGTTTCAACTCGGCAATTTGTTCGCTGTTCAGCGATTTCTTTCGTCCCCGGTAGGCCCCGCGCTGCTTAGCCAGCACGATTCCCTCGCGCTGACGTTCGCGGATCAGAGCGCGCTCGAACTCAGCAAAGGCTCCCATGACCGACAGCATCAGATTGGCCATCGGTGAGTCCTCGCCGGTGAACGTTAGCCCTTCTTTGACGAACTCCATGCGCACGCCCCGTTGTGTCAGCCCTTGGACGATGCGGCGCAGGTCATCAAGGTTGCGTGCCAACCTGTCCATGCTATGCACCACCACGGTGTCGCCCTCGCGGACGAAGGCCAGCAGCCTTTCAAGTTCGGGACGTTGTGTGTCCTTGCCTGAAGCCTTATCGGTGAATACCTTGCCGACTTCTATTTGTTCCAGTTGTCGATCAGGATTCTGGTCGAAGCTGCTGACGCGAACGTAGCCGATACGTTGACCTTGCAAGATGCCTCCAAAGGTAAAAATGTCAGGATGAAATCTATTACCCTTGGCTGAATGTGTCAATAAATATAAATTAATACCCTACTCTGACGTTGTTTGTGCTCAACATCTGACATCAGGTTAGGGTATAGTCTTAACTGACACCACCTCCCAGGGCCTGATATAAAGCAACACTATCGACTAGGCGTTGTGCCTGGACCGCAACCATATTGATCCGGATTGACTGTGCCTGTTGCTGCGCGATGAGCAGTTGCAGGTAGCTGGCCGCGCCCAGCCGGTATTGCCGCTCGACCGACTGCAAGGAGGCCTGTGCAGCCATATCAGCGGCAGCGAGGGCAGTCAAAGTTTGTGCATCGCTTTCCACCGCGCGCAGGGTGTCGGCGACGTTACGCAAAGACTCCAATACGACGCTCTGGTAATTGGCTACGGCGGCATCAAAAGCGGCGAGCGCCGCTCTTTTTTCTGCGGGTAGCCCTGGATTAAAAAGAGGCTGGGTGAGCTGCGCAACCAGGCCCCACACTGCCGAGCCACCACCGAACAGGGCACCGGTGGTCAGCGCCTGAGAACCAAGGTTGGCGCTCAGGTTGATCTGTGGGTAGAGCTTGGCGACAGCCACACCATAGTCTGCATTGGCCGCATGCAACAGCGCCTCTGACGCCTGGATATCCGGTCGGCGGCGCACCAGTTCTGAGGGCACGACGAGCGGCATCTCGACGGGTAGAGTGAAATCGGCCAGAGTGAAGGCCGGGATGCCACCCGTGCCTGGGGCACGACCGGCTAGCACCGCCAGTAGATGTTCGGTTTGTTGCAGTTGTTTACGCAGCGCAGGCAGTTCTGCCCGCGTTTGCTCCGCCTGAGCTTGTAGGCTCAACGCTTCATCAGGTGAGGCCTGACCGATACGCACGCGTTCATAGGCTAGGCGCAGTTGCTCATCCTGCACGCGCAAAATGGCAGTAGTGGCTTCTAGTTGCGCGGCGAGGCGTGCTCGGGTAATGGCAGCGGTTGCTATGTTGCCGGCAAGGGCCAGGCGCGCAGCATTCAGTTCGAAGCGACGGTAGTCGGCGCGAGCAGCCAAGGCTTCGAGTGCGCGCCGGTTGCCGCCAGCCAGATCGAGGTTGTAATGCACGCCAACGCTGGCGTTGTAGAGGCTGAATTGACGTGCGTCTCCGCTCAACCCTTGGCTACTGGGACTCATTTGCTGGCGCTGAGATCCCAGTGCGACATCTACCTGTGGATATTGCGTCGAGCCCGCCTGTGCGGCAAGAAGCTCCTGCGCCTGTCGCAAATTGGCGCTGATGCTCGCCAGCGTCGGGCTGACATGGAAAGCTTCGTTTATCAGTCCGTCGAGTGCGGATGAACCCAAGCTTTGCCACCATTGCGTTTCGATCGGAAGCCCTTCGACTAGACGTTGTGTTTCGCCGAACTGCGTGGGAGCGGACACGGTTCTATCAGCTACCGGTGTTGCAGTGTAGCGAGCCACATCGGGTGCGGTGGGACGCTGAAAATCAGGGCCGGCGGCGCAGCCGGCCAGACCGGCGGTGACCAGACCAGCTATCAGGTAAGTTGCCGCAAGCCGTCTTTCGAGGCTGATGGGGCGCTGGCATGTTTTAGCGTGCTCCATAAAAATGCTCCACGAAAGGTTTACGGAAAGCTTGGTGGCAGCCCAAGCAGCTTTCCTGCACGTGGGCGAATGATTGGATCACCGCCTTGCCGTCGCTGCTCGCAGCAGCCAGCTTCATGGCCAGCGCCGCCTCGTGAGTCTGCGCGTCAAAGTTTCTGAACTTGGTCGCATCAGCGCCGAGGTAAGCAAGGATGCGCATTTTTTCAGTAAGCGGTGGCTCGGGGTGTGCAGCAACTTTTGGGGCGAGCTGAACGACCTGAACCCATTCCTCCTGCGAAATCGCACCGGTAATAGCCTGCATGTTGCGCCCGAGTTCCTGCATGATCTTGCGTAGCGCCAGTGGCTCAACCTGGGTAGCGTCACCAGCCCAAGCTGGCAACTGAAAACCCCATAAAAGCAGGCAGGCCGTAACGGTCAGGGTGATAGTTCCAAATGCGTGGCTGTGTTTGCGGTGGGTCATGAAATTCTCCTGTAATTCAATCGTTCTCTCATTCGAACTCCCGCCCTTCGCCAGCTTCCTCATGGGTCACGCCGTCGCGGATGTGGTAGATGCGCTTGAATGTGGGGATGATCTTTTCGTCATGGGTGACGACGATGATGGCGGTCTCGAACTTCCGGGCCATGTCGTTGAGGATGCGGATTACAGCCATGGCGCGCTCGGAATCCAGCGGCGCAGTGGGTTCATCGGCCAGGATCACCGGCGGACGATTGACCAGTCCGCGCGCGATGGCGACCCGTTGCTGCTCGCCACCGGAGAGTTGCGAGGGCATTGCGCGAGCTCGGTGTTGCACATCAAGCGCTGTGAGCAATTCCAGTGCCTTCGCGCGCGACTCTCCATTCGCGACGCCTGCAAGCATCGGCAGCAGCGCCACGTTGTCGGTGACATCGAGAAACGGAATCAGGTACGGCGCCTGGAAAACGAAACCAATCTTGTCACGCCGTAAGGCGCGCAGGTCGCGGACTTTCCAGCCATCGGCGTAGATCACTTCATCGCCCAGCGTCATGCGACCGGCGGTCGGTTCGATCACCGCACCCAGACACTTGAGCAGCGTGCTCTTGCCGGACCCGGAAGGGCCGATCAGTCCCACCACTTCACCAGGCGCAACATGCATATTCACGTCTCTCAAGGCAAAGACAGCGGTGTCACCATCGCCATACCGCTTGCTTAAACTTTCGATGTGTATCCCTTTGCCACTCATCTCAACCTCCAATGGCTTCGGCCGGATCGACCTTGAGTGCTATGCGAATGGCGACGAGGCTAGCTAGAACGCAGATCACGAGCACGGCAAAAAAACCGGCGACAGAATCCATTGGCGTGAGCAGGACATATTTTGGAAAAGCCGGTGCTGAAAAGGTGGCTGTGATCTTGCCGACCACGAAGCCAATCACGCCCAGGGCGAGCGCCTGCTGCATGATCATCGCGGCGATGGTTCGGTTGCGTGTGCCGATGAGCTTCAACACCGCGATCTCACGGATTTTGTCCATCGTCAGCGAATAGATGATGAAGGCAACGATGGCCGCGCTAACGATGGCCAGAATCACAAGGAACATGCCGATCTGCTTGGCCGAGGTGGCGATCAGCTTGCCGACGAGGATGTCTTCCATCTGTGCCCGGGTGTAGACCGTCAAACGCTTCCAGCGCTGGATGGATTCGGCAACCTCGTCCGGCGCATGACCAGGTTTCAGAGTGACCAGCACGGCATTGACGAACGCGTTGCTGCTCTGTGAAGCAATCACGGCATCCAGCAAACCTGGATCACCGGGTCGATTGAAGACCGGGTTGGCTTCGGTGCGACGCCGGCTTTGCCAGATGGCATCGTTGTCCTTGAGGAACTGGGCCTCCTGGGCATCTTTGAGCGGAATGAATACCATCGGGTCGCCGCTGGACGACACCATACGCCGTGTCAGCCCCACGACGGTGTAATGATTGCGGCGAATGGTAAGACGATCTCCCAGTTTGAAGCCGGTGGCGATGTCGGCCACAGCCTCGTAGTGACCGCGCGTGATCTGGCGTCCAGCGACGAGATAAGGAGGCCATCCGGGTGTAGCCCCCAACGCACCGGGCGCGATGCCGACCACCATGGTGCGTACATCACTCTCGCCCTTGCGTACCTGCATGGTCAGGTAGGTCGCGTTCGCTGCCTGTGAGACTCCCGGCATGGCGAGAATGGCGCGATACACGTCATCGTTGAGGCTGGACGACTCCGCATAAGGACCCAGAGTATCCTTTTGCACCACCCAAAGGTCAGCGCCACTGTTGTCGAGCAACGCCTTGCCGTCGTCCACCATGCCTCGGTACACCCCAGCCATGACCAGGGTGACGCCGATCAGCAGACCCAGACCGATGCCGGTGAAGACGAATTTCCCCCAGGCATGGAGAATGTCGCGGCCGGCCAGGCTGATCATCGTGAAACTCCCGGGATATGCTCGACCACATGGATGCGGCTGCGCGCCGTCAGTGCCTTTTCGCTATAGGTCACAACCTGGTCCCCATTCTTGAGCCCTTCGCGCACCTGCACGTAACCATTGAGGTCGGAAGTGCCGAGCTTGACCGGGGAGAAATGCAGATCACCATCCACGATTTGCCAGACACCGACTTTGTCGCCCTCACGCTGGACGGCAGCGTTGGGGATCAGTGGAGCGGCCGGGAGCGCCGGCAAGTCAACCGTGACTTCGGCCAGTTCACCCACTGGTGGCAAAGGTTCTGGTTTGTTATCGAATGTCACCTTGGCAAGCGTTTCCTCGGTTACCGCGTCGGCCTTGGGTTCCACCCGCAGCACGCGACCTTTCAAGGTCTGGCCACCACGCGAACGCAGGACGATATGAGCCGGCAGCCCCCCAGCCAGCCCCGATGCGCTGATCTGGTCGAAGCGCACATTGATCCACAAACTCTTGGGGTCGATCACTTCCACCACGGCCTGGCCCGCGACGATGGTCGTGCCGGGATCGGCATCGCGCACGGCGACTACACCGTCGACCGGCGCGATCAGGCGCAGATTGCTCCGCTGCGCGACGAGTGCTTCGCGGTCGGAGCGTGCCCGGGCAATATCTTCCCGAGCGGCGGATAGGGCGGCATCGGCGATCTGCAGTTCCTGCCGCTTGGTGGTGACGATTTCCTCGCTGGTCGAGCGCACCGCAAACAATTGCTCATAGCGGCGCGCCTGGGTTTGCGCGTAGGCTTGCCGGGCTTCTGCCTCGCGCAAAGCCGCTTCCGCCCGCTTGAATACAGACTCCTGTGAGCGCACCCGATCATCAAGGTCGACCGGCTCCATCTCGCCGAGCACCTGTCCGGCCTTGACCTGGTCGCCTACATGCACCTCCAGGCGTTTGACGCGCCCGGCAAACGTCGGCCCGATCTTGTAGGTGTAGCGCGCCTCCACCGTGCCGATGCCGAACAGCGCCGGTGTGATAGCCCGTGATTCCACGCTTGCCACCGTCACAGCGACCGGGGCGAGCGGCCCTGATCGCAGACCGACATAAATAAAAAGCACCAGCAAAGGAATGATGACGGCAAGCAGTGCCAGGGTGCGGCCTTGCAAGGGTAACTTTTTCATTGCGCACTCCTTATGCCACGCCGATAAATTGCAAAGACGCGCGGCGCATCGCGGTGCATACGTCCCACATCACCCGCCAACAGCGATTGCATGACCAAGCCCTGGATCGTGCCAATGAACAGCGTTGCCGCCGCCTCGTTGTCAAGCGAGGGAGACAACTCGCCGCTGGCCTTGCCTTTCTCGATGAGACGATGCAAACGTTCGCCGTAGCGCTGAATCAAGGTTTGCACCATGCGCTTGGCCGGTGTCGATTCGGCACGCTGAAGCTCACCAAACATCATTCTTGGCACGCCTGGGTGCTCAGCTACGAATTCGATATGACTCATGAACATCGCCTCCATGGCTGCCAAGGGCGACTCGATTCCTTGTGCGGATCGATCGATTCTGGCTAATAGGCGCTCTGCTACCCACTCCATGACCGCCTGCCAAATGGCTTCCTTGTTCGGGAAGTGCCGAAACAGCGCACCCTGGGTCAAGTTCATGTGTTTAGCGATAGCTGCAGTGGTTATCTCGCTTGGGTTTTGTGAACCGGCAAGCGCCACGACGGACTCGACAGTTACGGCACGACGTTCATCGGCCGGCAGATGCTTTGGATGGGTGTCCACGAGCACTCCTTGTAAGATAGTAATTGATTACTATCTTACCACAAGAGGCAACTCAAACAAGAGAAAACCCGACGTACTCGTCAATATCTAGCGTCTGCAATGGGCTTAACGTGCTTTATTTAATGAGATGGTCACTCCCTCCTTCCCGGTACTATGCTGAGGATAGGCTTTCATTCGGAGAACTATCATGGAAAACATTGCGCTCATTGGTATCGATCTGGGTAAAAACTCTTTCCATATTCATTGCCAGGATCGTCGCGGCAAGGCTGTTTACCGTAAAAAATTTACACGGCCAAAGTTAATCGAATTTTTGGCGACATGCCCCGCTACAACCATCGCAATGGAAGCCTGTGGTGGCTCTCACTTTATGGCACGCAAGTTGGAAGAGTTGGGGCATTTTCCTAAGCTGATATCACCACAATTTGTCCGTCCATTCGTTAAAAGTAACAAAAACGACTTTGTCGACGCCGAAGCTATTTGTGAAGCTGCATCGCGTCCGTCTATGCGTTTTGTACAGCCCAGAACTGAATCTCAGCAGGCAATGCGTGCGCTGCATCGTGTCCGTGAATCCCTGGTTCAGGATAAGGTAAAAACAACCAATCAGATGCATGCTTTTCTGCTGGAATTTGGCATCAGCGTTCCACGAGGAGCTGCCGTTATTAGCCGACTGAGTACCCTCCTTGAGGACAATAGTTTGCCTCTATACCTCAGCCAGTTATTGCTGAAATTACAACAGCATTATCACTATCTTGTTGAGCAGATTAAAGATTTGGAATCCCAGTTGAAACGAAAGTTGGACGAAGATGAGATTGGACAGCGCTTGCTGAGCATTCCCTGCGTCGGAACACTGACAGCGAGTACTATTTCAACTGAGATTGGCGACGGGAAGCAGTACGCCAGCAGTCGTGACTTTGCGGCGGCAACAGGGCTAGTGCCTCGACAGTACAGCACGGGAGGTCGGACGACATTGCTGGGAATTAGTAAGCGAGGTAACAAAAAGATCCGAACTTTGTTGGTTCAATGTGCCAGGGTATTCATACAAAAACTGGAACACCAGTCTGGCAAATTGGCCGATTGGGTCAGGGATCTACTGTGTAGGAAAAGCAACTTTGTCGTCACTTGTGCTCTGGCAAACAAGCTGGCCAGAATAGCCTGGGCCCTAACGGCACGACAGCAAACTTATGTAGCATAACGGCAGAAATACACCGGTTTAAAGAATCACTGATCTGGTTTTGCGAATACTGATATTGATGATACTAACGGCCCACCGGCCTGTTGAGGAACCTGTAAAACGGAAAGGCTCATTGAAGCCGTATATTTTCTGGAGGTTCATCAGGCGCGGAACTCATCGAGGCGCGGGAATAAAATCCCATTCAGACGCCGGATAGATTCAAGCAAGCCAATTTATCGTCAAAATCGGTGTTGCAAAAACGGGAGTGACCATAGATTCCGTTTTCTGAGACGTCCCCATTCACAGAAGCGTTCCTGCGCCAGCATGAAGAAATGTGCCAGGTCGTGGGCAGCATCGTTTTTTCACTTGTGGAGGCAGGACACGATTCCACCAGTGGAAATATCGTCACTGTGCTGCGAAATGAGATTGCCGAAACCGGCAAATGGGCGCCGGACCAGGTGCTTTATCTGCAACTGGCCATTGATTTGCTGGAGCAGGGACGCAGAATTCCGGGGCCACGCTGACGCCCCGTAAACGGTGGCTCTCTCACCAGAGTTGCATCAGGATGAGCAGAACCAGCAGATGGCCGGCATAGGCGATGTAGAAAAAATGCCGGGGCATAAAGCGCGGGCAGCCCTCCGGGCACAACTGAATGCTCAGGTAAATGGCCATAATGGGGAAAACCAGTGTGGGGAGGGTGGCGAACAGCAGCGTGTCTGCCGGCAGACTCAGCAGGTGTGATACCCCGTTCAGACAGCACAGTGACAGCCCGGACACGATAACCCCCGTGCGCTGCACGGCAGACGTCTGCCCGCCCGTGGCTATGACCATGCCGGTGGCCAGAACCATACCCGCCAGGCCATAACTGGCCGGGCTCAGCGGCCAGACCAGGACGACCAGCAGCAATACGCCAGCCATCAGCCCTTTTTTTCCGAACCGGTACTGAAGGGCAAGCAGTTGCGTGACACCTGCGAACACGAAAAGAATGTTCAGTGCCCACCACGGATGGTGATGCGCAAAAGCCAGGCTGAATACAGGCTGGGTTATGACGGCCCATCTCCACAGACGGTTTGCCCTCACCTGGAGCCGTTCCGGTGTGCGCTGCACGTTCATCGCCCAGATAAGCGTGAACAGGGGGAAGGCCATCCGGCCAGCCGCATACAAAAGCAGGTTGCCGGGCGTCAGGAACAGGGTGTTGATGTGGTCGGCCAGCATGGCGATCAGTGCCAGCACTTTGACCATATCCAGGGCAGCAGGACTGATCTGCCCTGGTGTCTGAAGGGGTCGAAGAAGGCCGGGAACCGCGTGACTCATTCGGTGTATTCTCCTGACGGCACGCCATCAGCAGCCAGTCCTGAACATGATGCCAGAAAGCCCTGCCTGTCTGTGACGTCACGCGAACCTTTAATTTTTCCAGAATTTTGCGTACCGCAAACTCTGATTTATCCCGCAGCACACGCATGGCGCCTGCCACATCCTTATTCTGAACACAAAGACTTAAAATATGAAAATCGTTCATAACCCTTCCCTCCTGACCCTTTAATTATCGGCACAGGAAGGAATACATTTAGCGTAAATTTATATTATTCAGTATGTTACAAGGAATGTCAGTGATCGGTTACCGTATCAATATTATGCCCCTGGCAACTCCCCGCTACCGTTACTGAGGGCATATTCTTCCTGACTCATCAGTGGCCAGCGGATAAGGCGGATGAGGCGGGAAGCCTGGTCCGGCGTGAACCCGAATCCGTCCAGCAACTCTGTCAGCAGCGGGCCGGCATCCTCTTCATACCGATCCGATCGAAGGGCACCAGGGGTCCCTTCCACCGTTTTCGCCAGTGCCAGAAAACGTTCCTGCAGCGGTTGTTCCTTATTACGCCAGCCGGGCTTCACTGCTTTAAGGTGCTCCGGATTTGTGGCGGAGAGCCCTTCCACATCGTGTTGTCGCAGTACCCTGAGCAGCTGCTGGTACCAGGTTACTGTCGTGGATAAAGCCTGTCCGCCGGGAAACTCTGCATTTTTCAGGACAGGCGTACCCTGTTCAGGCGAGGTGCTTTCGTTGATCTGCAGGCGGATATCAATGCCGGCATCGTGACAGGCCTGCAACCACTCAGCTACCTGCAGGGGGTCGCCTTCCTGTCGCATCACTTGCCCGGCCGTGTTCCACAGCTGCAGGCAGGTGGTGCCGTCGAGACGGATAACGTAGTCGCCCCGGCACGCCAGGTGCCAGCGACCATCCAGCTCCACCGGCCGGTCGTCACCGAACCTGTCAGACTCGTATACCGGCTTCATCCGGACCAGGGGCAGAACCCGGATCGCCGTCGCGCGCTGCTCTGCCAGGACGCGCGCCTGTTCGTCAGCGAGAAGCGGGGCGGCCAGCGCCCGGCCGGCGTCCGTAAGCTCGACGGCCAGCTGCAGGTTCGGCGCGCGCAGGGTGCGCAGCCAGCCCGCGTTTTCCATGCGCCGGCAGGAGGCGCGGAGGTTCGGCCCGTACACCGGGGCGTCCCCGCCCTGCTCCAGCAGATGTTCCAGGTCCCGGGTACGGACCCGGGTAATGTCGTTGTGCTTAAGACCTGCCAGCACAATCAGCACCCGCCGCTGCAGCGGCGACGGACGGCGTGTGTTGGCCCCGGTCATGCTGCGCTGCTCCCGTTCCGGATAAGCGCGTCCAGACGCTCCCAGTCGGCTTCGATACGCTCGTATATACTCGCGTCTGCTGGTCCTCTCTTCCCTTTCAGCGCCAGCCTGTGCCAGAAAGACAGGATGTCGCGGGCCATAATATAATTGTGGGCATAATGTTCACCGGTCTTGTTCAAATCGTATTTTTTAATCAGCTCTTCCGTTTCCTGCAAAAGCTGCTCATAGCTGAGTGAAAACGTCACTTCTCTCTCATCCATCCTGCACGCTCCATCTGATAATGTCCTTTTAATGGAAAAATCATATCATGAATGATTTTATACTGAATTGGTAAATATCATATTAGATATGATTATATTAAAAGTGATAAATGTCACACCCTATATTATTTTATATGTATTTATTTATTATCATATCACTTACGGTTTTCCTGCCGCGCAGATCCGATTTCTGGCTAAATCGGAATTGCTGGCCTGAAGCACCTGACTGACCTGACGGTATTGTGAGTTTCTGGACCGGAGCGGAAGGATTGAATGGGAAATTATTCAGATTCGAAGACTGAATATGTTCAGTGAACGCTGGCGCTTATCGACCTGCATAAGGGGGCTCAGTCGCCCGAAAACTCACGTTGCGCAAAGTGGCATAAATTAAGGGCGCTGAAGCGCCCTTCTGTTTTTAACTGAGTGTGGCTTCAACCAGGTAGGTCATAATTTCTTTTTCTGGATTCCCGTAAACAGGATAGTTGTGACCCATAGAGGTTCTGCTGGTAACAGTTATCGTTGCCCCGGCCGCAAACAGCACCTCAAGCTCATTTCCCTTTTCTGGCTCATCCATGTCGAACACGAAGGCTTTGACCTGGGGATCGATAACCGTAATGACCATCAGATCAATGTAGCCTTCCTTATATGCTTTCCCTGAGTGCTCAGCTTCACGCATGGCAACTTGTGGACAGAAGGTCGTGGCAAAGGGGTCACTAAGTTTAGTCACAGTTTTCTTTCCCATCCATTGGCCACCGTGGAAGAGAATCTGACCATGTGGGATCATCATTCCATGGGTATTTACCTCGTTGTCCGCCTGAGCCATCCGCGCCGGCGAAAGGGGGTACAGCTGCTGATAGTCCAGTAAAATTTGCGGTGTAACTGGCGGCATATGTGCTCTCCAGCTCGCGTATTCACCGCCATTCGCCAGTTCATTTTCAATATGCCACGCAATATCACTATTAGCCCCTGCAAAAGCCAGAACATGCGCCGCATCAAGCCAGGATGTTATGGGAGAGCGCGGCACATGGTCGGGGTAAATATCGGGGATTCTGGCACTGCACTGTGTGTGGAAAGGGTTGATAATATTCATAGTCGGAGCAATCATCCTTTAAAAATTATTGTCATTATTTCATCACCTTTCTAATCCGATACTTAAAAGAACACCATCATTTTCGTTAAAGAATGCACACAGCCTTCAGTAACAAGTTACACATTGCTGATTTTTTGAGCGCAGCCTTTCCGCAGTTCTGTAAAGATGCTTAAACGGATCGCTTGCACCTACTTATATGAAGGTTTTACAGTCGCATAAACAATATCGTTTCGCCTGCGCCTGCCTGATAAAGGAACCCTGCATGCATTTTTATGTGGATGAAACCGGTCATACCGGTCCCAATCTTTTTGATCCTACCCAGCCCGTGCTTTCCTACGGCGTGCTTTCTTCACCGGATGACCTGGACAAGGTTGCCGAAGCCGATCTTGCTGCCTTGCGTAAGAAACTGGGAGTACAGCGTCTGCACGCCGCAGAGCTTGGCATGCACCGCCTTGATGAGGTGGTTGATACGCTGCTTGTCCTGCAGAAGAAGCACCGGATACGGTTTGATGTCTGGCAGGTCGTTAAACGGGATCACGCCATTATTTCGTTCTTCGATCAGGTGTTTGATCAGGGGATGAATCCTGCAGTGCCCAGGGTTGCCTACTGGACCCCCTTTCGTTACCCGCTGCTACTGAATCTGGCAAGCCTGTTCGATAATGAACTGGCTGAAAAAGCGTGGCGTGCCCGCCTCGAAGCCCATGATGGAAGGTCCTCATCTCTGTTCAGTGAGGTCTGCAGTGAGCTGCTTGCGCGCGTTCATACCCTGGGGGACCGCCGTTACATTGAATTGATTACCGATGCGTTGTCCTGGGCGATGACCCACTTTGACGAACTGGGATATAACTGCAAAACCGGTAAACAAAAGCTGCAGATCATGCCCAATATGGTTGGATTTCAGTTCGTATTGCGCGGTATCTGTTCCCGCCTGGGAGCACCAAATCGCAAAGCCGACATCGTTGTGGACCAGCAGTCACAGTTCAACACCACCCAGCGGGAGCTGAGGGAGTTCTATTACCAGATACGTGAGATGCCGTGGGTACACGGTCCCGGTTTACCGGTCATGGATGTGACGAACATGCCGGCTGAACCGCTGGTTTTCCAGTCGGGTACAAAAAGTGCAGGGCTGGAGCTGGTTGATATATATCTCTGGATCTTCAAACGCTTTATGGAAGGGAAGGAGTTAACCAGACCCCTTACCCGCCTGGTTTACACCAATCGCAATACCGGCAGGACGGACAGTGTCTCCCTTCAGTCGGTGGCTAAACGATCTAAGGAGTTTCTGGACAAACTGCAGGAGCCAACGGCAGAAATGATGAAAAAGGCGAGGGAATACCGGGATCAGGAAGAGGCAAGGCGGCTGGAACATCGGGTGCAAATCCTGCCGCCATCCTGATCCGGCAGGTTGAGTACACACAAAAGTGGAAGCGGCCGCGACGGGATGATGCGTCTGTCCGGCATCTTCCGGAGGGCCAGAACTCGAAATTCTGGCCGTACTTCACTTCTTCGTTGAAGCTCTATCTGTTCGTTGTGAGTCTCATATTTTTATTAAAACTAAAGCAACTCATCAACATAAGTCATGATGGAACGAACCAGATTTATGGCAAAACGGGCATCGGCTTCATTCAGCAAAGTTTCAGTAGGATGGGCCATACTGTAATTGTTGCGCAGGTTATTGATTCCATGAAGTATTGCGGCAGAAGACTTCAACATTTTAAACACATCTTCATTTCTTCCATCATCCGGCAGGGCCTTGAGATGTGCAGTTATCAGGGAAAGCAATCCTGGAACATTATTATTGGTACTATTGGTCGCAATTCCATGGTTTGTACACATTTGTCTTAATGAAGCATGAAGAGCTGTATGGACACGATCATAAGCCCGGTGTGGTCCATTTTTCTGAAGCAACACTTCCGCATCTTCTAAAGCCTGGTAAATGTTTTCGTTCACATTTTTCACTGGCGCTGCGGAAACATTTCTTTGCCCATTCTGATTAACAATGTCCTTTATTTCATTGAATAACTCAGTATTTGCATTGTTGATAAAGCGTTGGACATTATCCAGCGCCCATATTTTAGAAAGGTTATCAGCGTCCCTGGCCAGAGTGCTTTCTATGGCAGAGATGGCCACTCCTTTCAGCTCCGGGTTGTCCCAGTGAACATGCTGGTAGAATTTATACAGCCCTTCCGGAACATCTTCACAAGATGTAACAGCAAACAGCTCCTGCCAGTCGCCTTCGTTAAACTTATCTGCCAGGATTTTGGCCAAATTAATTTGTGAAACTTTGTTCAACATACTGATCCCTTGAAGTTTGTACTTCTTAATTGAGTTTACCGGAACGGCGTCTCAGTAAACGAAATCCGTGTACTGGTGTACCCCCTGCTCTGCAACAGGAATGAAATCCCATCCATCATCATTGCTCTGTTACTGCGGGGCCCAATTCTGATGTTTGTCAGTGGCAGCTTGTCTTTTGCTTTAATGATCAGATATGGCACCAGACCGTTATCATTGACACGAAAATTGACACCCTCATAAGGGCTGTCCGGGAGGATTACCATCCGGAACTCCTGCTCCTCTTTGAAACCGTCATTCTTGAAAAAAGGCGGCAGGCTGTGTGCCAGTCTGGTTGCCTGAATCATCTCATGCATTACATCTGCATTTATTGCCGCCTGAACCTGTGGCTGACGAAAGAAGGCGAGGATTTCGTTCCGGGCTTCAACCGTGGAATCCTCTTTGGTATAGAGTACCCGGTTTTTAAACACCTGATATTGAGTTAATTCCAGGGAGGCAAGCAGCTCTTCATCATCAAATTCCAGGCACACGCCCTGAGAGCTGCCATAACCCCGCCACTGGCTTAACAGGTCGGGTTCGAGACAGAACGACAGGTTATAGACATGAGCAGCCCGGTGCATTCTGAAGTGTGTCAGTGCCTGTTCGATGAACTTCAGGGTTTTCGGGTTAAAGTCGTCCCTCAGGTACTGCAGGGCATTCTCAAGGCAGTTCATTCCGTGAGTCAGCTCATTGCTGTCATTGAGGAAGGAAAAGTGCGTCGCCCACAGTGAGCCTGATTCGATGATGCCCTTCAGTCCGTTCAGGTCAGTGTAATGATAAATCTTCATCTGGCAGCCTCCTGACTGTCCGGGCCCTGTTCGCACTCAGTTTTCTGCATGTCAGACAGAAACGGGAACGCCTTAAAAGCGGCTTCCCTTGCTTCTTCTATGGACTGTTCCCAGGCCTGCCATTCCGGGTCCGCAGCCAGCACTTCGTCGGCGGTATCGCGTAACCAGGCATACAACTTTTCGCCACCATTGAGATCAACCCGACGGGTTTTTACCGGGTCTTCATGCTTCATGATATTGCGCAGAAGTTTTCCCAGTGGGCCACCTGACTCGACAGCTTCAGCCGGGATATACTCCGGATATTCTGGAAACTGATCCAGCGTCAGATCTATATATTCCCCGTCCAGCAATACGATGACATGCCCGTGAACCGTTGAGTTTTCCGCTTCCTGAAAGCCTGCGTTCCCTTCCATAAAAATGATGCACGGATGGCATCCCTCAGTATCTGTCAGGTACTTCGCCAGTGTGTTGCTGGCTAAATCGCAGCTGCCGTGCGGGAAATTCCTCAGTTCCTCTTTCCATCGAGGAAAATGACGGCACCCGTCAGCCCGTTCACCGGCGCCAAGCTCCAGCGCCCGCCGAAACGCCTTTATACGTAATGTTCTTTCCTGTCTCATTTCTTCACCTTCCCGTCATGGCGGGCCAGGGCCAGCAGTTCGGCCTGAAGCTGACGACCGTCCTCCCGGGACTCCTTCAGCTCCGCTTTCGTGTCCTGCAGCTGCGCCGCCAGGTGTTCGCCGGTGGCGGTCAGGCGGGCCACCTGCTCACGCAGCGGCAGCGCCTCCGCGCGCAGCTCGCGCACCTCCTGCAGCAGGCGGTCACGTTCGGCTACCACCTCGCGCAGCACCGCCAGCTCGCTCTCCAGGGCAGCCACCTTCGCCAGGGCCTCATCCCGCTCCTGGTCGGCACGGGCTATGTCGTCGTCAGCCTGCTCACGCGCCGCCAGGACCCCGGCTTCAGCCTGTTTCACGGCCGCCTGCCACAGCAGCCCCAGCTGGCCGGTCAGCAACTGCGCCAGCTCCGGCGGCAGGGGCGCGGTCTGCTCAGCGGCCTGCTCGCGCTGGCGGGCGCGGAACGCGCGCATCACCGGGGAGATGTGGGACAGGGAGCCGCCGCCGAGGTACTGACGGACCTGCTCGTTGGTCGGGTTCAGGGTGCCGGCGGCGATCAGGGCGGCAGCGGCGTCTTCAATGCGGCGGACGGTGTCCGGGGAGAGGGTGGTCATGGTCTGGCTCCGGTTTTACAGGGAATGACATCATGGTACGTCCGGTGCAAAAAAATAAACAATACATAAAATACAAATAATACATACAATACATTTGATACATATCGTACATACAGTACAGAACCTACATACAGTTTCTCTCCTGTCTCGTTGAGATCCGAAAACCCCTGAAGTCGGATCTTTATTAGCTGCCGGTTCGGAGGGATGTATGAGACAGTAGCTGGTAAGAACCTTCGTGCGAAGGGTTATCTTTCACAACTGGCAGAAGGTTCGCTTTGAGCGAATAGTGCACATTATGAATATGCAGTCGTTTTGAGATTATACAGGATGATAAAATGAGGGTGTCTGCCCCGTAACGCGGCGGAACATCGTCGCGAACGATGAGGCATTGTCGTATCCAAGAGAGAGCGCCACGTCAAACACCGGCCTGCCTGTTATCAACAACGCCAGCGCGCGGACCACACAAGCTCGCTGGCGCCAGGCCGAAAATGACATGCCGATTTCCCGTAAAAAAAGGCGGCGAAATGTGCTGGCGCTCATAAACAGCGCCCTGGCCCAGCGCTCAGCAGGATCGTGAACAGACGGGGCGATTAAAAACGCCTGACAAAGCGCCAGCAGAGCCGGATGTCGGGGAAGCGGAATGTCGAACTCGCGAACCGGCATTGCCGCCAGTTCCAGTAATAGCAACTTTACCAGCGCACAATCGCGTGCGCTTTCATATAGCGGCGGCAAATCCACCGCTTCAAGCAGTAACTGACGTAGTAATGGCGATACGCTTACCACTTCACAGCGACGGTGTTTAATAAACCCCATCGTGTATGTGGGTTCAATATATAAGCTACGGGTGGTAACGCCCACAAACCGGACCGCGTGTATGGTGTCGGGTGGGATCCATACCGCATGCTGTGGGGGAACCACCCATTCTCCGTCACAGGTTGAAACGTGCATCAGTCCTGTTGCGCCATACAGAAGCTGCGCGCGGCGGTGCTGGTGTGGTTGCAGGAAAAATCCCTCCGCATAGTCGTTTCCTAGCGCTACTACCTCCCGATTCAGATGATCTAAATCGTCAATTTTTCTGTTTCGCACATTCGCCTCCTTCTGACCGATTTGAAAGGATAATTGAGCGCTATGCAAATGGGAAGCGTGGCACCGGCGCGATAAGCTGCTGGCTCATTTTCACAACGAGATACTTCTTTGAACGATCTGATGATTATCGCACTGGCCGGTTTTACTACCGGCACGACAACAGTGCTTTTTGGCTTTGGCGGCGGCTTTGTAGTGGTACCGTTTGTTTACCAGCTGCTGGTGCGGCAGCCACCGCTGGCAAGTGATGCGATGCATATCGCCGTGGCCACTTCAACGGCGGTGATGATTTTTAACGCGGGCTGGGTCAGCTTTCAAAACTGGCGTGCGGGCAGGCTTTCTTTGCCCATCTTATTCCCGCTGTTGTGGTTTATCGCCGTGGGCGCAGTGGCCGGTTCGTGGTTGGCGGGAATATTAAGCGAGGTGTTGATTCGCGAGCTGTTTATTTTTTATATGCTGATTACAATTGGGGACTGTCTGTTGCGCAAAGATTTCTTCAGCGGCAATGCTCCGCGTCGTTTGTCACTTTTGACGGTCACCGGTGGCGGTATGCTAATCGGCACAATTGCCGCATTGCTGGGCGTGGGTGGCAGCGTAATGACGGTGCCGTTGTTGCGGCGACACGGTCATACGATGCGAGAGTGTATTAGCGCGGCTAATCCGCTTTCCCTGCCGGTGGCGTTGTGCGGTGCGGTGACCTATGCGATAAGTGGTTGGCACAAAATTTCGGCAGGCGGTTTTGTGGGTTTTATCAGCCTGAAGATTCTGGGCCTGCTCCTGGTGGCTGGCTGGGCGGGTATAGTATTTAGCCGCCGGGTGATTCCCGCCGTCCCTGATGTCTGGCACGCGCGAATCTACGTGATGCTGTTGTGCATGGTACTGGTGGCTATGTTGCTTTAAGCAAATCCTGCTTTGCAGATTTAGTTGCTTTTACAGCGGCAATATCTGCATAAACGTCCGTTTCTGGCACAAAGTGGAGGGCCGCACTCAAGGTCCGCTTAGAGCGAAGAGCGGAAGTGAGAATTTGTCATGATTACCGGCTTTGTTGAATAAATCAGATTTCGGGTAAGTCTCCCCCGTAGCGGGTTGTGTTTTCAGGCAATACGCACGCTTTCAGGCATACCTGCTTTCGTCATTTTGTTCAGCGCTCGTACCAGGGCCATAG
>OIEU01000492.1_pt1 | contig 17361 bp, 16 predicted proteins | sample 1581831 | NCBI WGS metagenome assembly OIEU01 (sample SAMN03281007, study PRJEB24777) | human gut metagenome | isolation source: fecal sample PR166 from 1 month old female Malay infant, vaginally...
GTCAGAAGCTTATATTTATATGCTAATAGGTGTGAATGGTGAAAAAAGTAGCACAGTCGAGAACAACCTAGTAGAAATATTTAAGAAAAACAGTTTGATACCAAGGCGTTACCTAAATTATCTATTATAGTAACTCCCGAAAATAGAAGAGGAAGGTAAATATGAGATAGAATGACTAATGCCATAGCACTAGGATGTACAGAAATCATGTAGAGCAAAGAAGGCAGATACCTAATCAGCGTATCTGCCTCTTCTTTTGAACATATGCTGATTTTAGACCGCTTGCTTGATTATTCTGTCAGAAATTTACATAAATTACAAACCTCTGAAATCATCACATCTTCCATATTTATAGCATCCATCCCTACATTCCTGTATAATAATACCCATGTTCTCTCATAATTCATCCAACTTTAGGATTTCTTTAGAATTCCTGCGATATACTGAACATACAGAAATGAGAGGTAATCAAAATGTTGCTGCGACTACTAAAAAACGACCTGCTGCATGGCAAGCTGACCAACTTCATGGTTAATGATATTCCTTGCCGTATCCACCATGCTGTCCTGTGCCAGTATATCCCTGATCTACTCATCACAAAACCAGATATCCTACTTCATGGACGATATGGGAAAGGTGGCAGACTATAACTTTTCCATGATGAATATTACAAAAAAAGATGTACAGAAAATCAGAGCCTTTATGAAAGCAAAAGACATTGATGCATATCAAATCGAGCATGCTATCACCCTGCCGCTGAGTGTTATGCGCTTCAATGGTACCAACGACCTGGAAAGCTCCGGTTGCTTTGCGACAACCTTGCCAAAGACCTATAATTTTCTATTCGATGAAAACAACAAAACCCCGGACATCCAACCGGGTGAGGTCGGCATCCCGCTATCTATAAAGCATCAGCTGAATCTACAGCTGAATGACACCTTCCAGATTTTGCGCGGTACCAGGACCTACACCTATAAAATTACCAGCTTTGTACGTGATTCCGTATACGGCTCTGATATGATGGGACAAAAACGCATCATCCTGCACCCTGCAGATTATCAAATTCAATATGATATCACGCAGGACATTGATCATGCTGTGGTACTCTCGGTGAACGACGGACCAAACACAAAGCAGCTGGAATATGACATGCAGAAGGCCGGCCTGCCCAATGCGATTCTCGTAGACAAAGAAACTGCAGAACTCTCCTTTATGGGAGTCAGCCTCGGCACCAGTGCAATGCTTCTCATGAGTGGCATCATTCTGCTATGCATGTCCTTTCTCATCATTCGTTTCACCATCCTCTTTCAGATTGAAAGCAACTACGCAGAAATCGGTATCATGAAAGCAATCGGCTTCCAGCACTCTCAAATCAAGCCGCTCTATCTGATGAAATATATGAGTATCACGCTTATTGGTGTTATCATCGGGTTCTTTGCCTCCATTCCGTTTGCTGAGCTGCTGGAAAGCATGCAGGCCAGCGTCGTACCTGTTATGCCGGGGAACACAGGCACCTATCTGTCCCTGGTCATTGTTATCCTGATCCCGGCACTTGTCTATACCGTGACGACTCTTGTACTGCGAAAGCTAAAAAAACAAAGCACCATGGATGCCATCCGCAAAGGAAATGAAGGAGAGACCTATAAGGAACACACCCGCTTCACACTTGCCAAGACCCGCCTTCATAGCCTTCACAGATTTCTGGCCTTCAACGATCTCATGGCACAGAGAAAGCACTTTCTCATGATGGTCATTATCTATGCCTTCTGCATGGTATTGGTACTCGTCCCTCTAACCCTTAAGGATGCCTTCCAGAAGGATACCTTTTTGCAAATTCTGAAGATATCGATCGGTGATCTCTACTCCCAGCAAAACGGGGGAAACAGCGTAAAGGATTTGGAAGAAAAGCGTGCCATGGTGCTCCACGATTTGAAAGTATACGATGAGAAGATCCGCGTTGATATTGAAACCATGACCAGTGCATCTCTCAGCGATGATGGTCTGAATACCTCGGTCTTCCTCATGAAACGCGCCGATGGGAATACAATCACCTTTGATTACGGCAAGGCTCCCAAGCTGTCCAATGAGCTTGCACTTTCCACTACACTGGCAAAGCGTTATGGAAAAACTGTCGGCGACTCCATCAGTATGGAATACGAAGGAAAGAAAAATACCTACCTCATCAGCGGCATTTACAGCAGTATGATGAATCTGGGAAACAACATTCTCGCAGGTGATATTGAATATGAGTATGCATATACCGGCTATCTGGTGATTCACCTTTCCCAGGACGAGCTAACCAGCCATCAGGTCGCAGAAACTATTAAAAAGGAGTATAAGGGTCTGAAGCTGATTGACAGCAAGCAGATGACGAAATCCTTCAGCGGAGATATGCCACAGCAGATCACCATGATGTCGGATCTGATTATTACAATCATTCTGATTATCACCTTCGCTTTGACGATACTATTCTCCAAGCTGCACATGCTGCGTGCAAAAAAAGCGATAGCTCTAATGCGCAGTATGGGCTATGCCAAACGAAATATTTGAAAATGGCTGTTTGTTCGCTGTATGATTCAGGTACTGTGCGGTCTGTTGCTGGGAATTCTCTTACACACCTTCTGCACGAACGGACAGCTGGAGGCTTATCTGGAATCCATGGGTATGGGGAGCGTAGCGCTGAAAAGTGCTCCACTCAACATGTATGTTCTGTATCCGCTGCTGTTCATTCTGTCAGCCATGGCAGCGCAATGGATCGTTAACCGCACCATACCTGCATGGGATATCAAAGATTTGAGTGAGGAATAGAATTTTCGCAGCCATATCAAAAAATGAAATACATCTGAGTACATTGAGGAGGAATCTATATGGAAACAATGATTGAGGTCAGACAGCTGTGCAAAAGCTTTGTCATAAATAAAAAGCAGAATCACGTTCTGCGCAATGTGGATCTTTCCATTCACAAAGGGGAATTCATTGCCGTTATGGGACCAAGCGGAAGCGGCAAGTCCACCCTGCTGTATACGATCAGCGGTATGGATCATATCAACTCCGGAACAGTGGAATTTGACCATAAAGAAATCAGCAGGTATAATGAAATGGAAATGGCGAAGCTGCGCCTGCATGAAATGGGCTTTATCTTCCAGCAGATGCATTTTCTAAACAATCTGAACATCTATGACAATGTGATACTTCCCGGCTATATGGCAAAGAAAAGAAAGCATAAGGAAATCAATGCCTATGCGGATGAGCTGCTGCGGAAATTTCAGATTACCTCGATTGCAGGGCATAGCATTCAGGAAGTAAGCGGTGGAGAGCTGCAGCGTGCCTGCATCGCCAGAGCAATGATCAATCAGCCGCAGATTCTGTTTGCGGATGAGCCTACAGGTGCGTTAAACAGCTCCAATGCGAAGGAAGTCATGGATATGTTTTTAAAGGTACACGAGCAGGGAACGACGATTCTGATGGTAACCCATGATGTGAAGGTGGCTTCCTATGCACAGCGCATCTGCTATATCAATGATGGGAAAATTGAAAGCAATCTCGATATCGGTATGCTGAAGCATGCGGATGAGCTGAAGGAACGGGAAAAAAAGGTATACAACTGGCTGGTGGAAAAGGGCTGGTAGAAGGGGGGCGTGTGTATGATTGATATTCTTGTTGTTGAGGATAATGATGAACTGCGGGATGTATTAGAGCGGTTTCTGCTGCATGAGGGATTTCAGACACGCTGTGTACAGCGGGGAGATGACGCACTTACACTCTTACAGCAGGAGAAGGTGCGTCTTCTTCTCGTTGATATCATGCTGCAGGATATGGACGGCTTTCGCATTTGTACTGAGGCCAGGCAAAGCAGCAATCTTCCCATTATCATCATGAGTGCACGAACGCAGACAAGCGATCAATTGCTGGGCTATGAGCTGGGAGCGGATGATTATGTGGAAAAGCCCTTTGCCATGGCTGTTATGCTGGCTAAAATCAAAGCTCAGCTGAGAAGAGGCTATGAAATGCAGGAGGAGCGCAATGTGCTGAAGGACGATGATCTTCTGGTAGACATCGAGCGGCGAAATGTGACATTGAAAGGAAAGCAGCTGGCCCTCTCGGTAAAGGAGTTTGAGCTGCTGGTTCTGCTGCTGAGAAAAAGGCATACAACGCTGCGTAAGGACTATATATTTTCCTAAATCTGGACAGATGCCTCTGAAAGTGAGCTGTCCACGCTGACGACGCATGTCAATACACTGCGTGAAAAAATAGAAACCGATCCGCGTCATCCAAAGCGGCTGATTACTGTATGGGGAGTAGGCTACCGCTATGAAGGCATGGAATAGGCTGACCGTGCTTGTCCCGGCACTGCTTCTGCTGCTTCTGGTAGGATTAAACGGACTACTCTTATGGCTGCGGGATGAAACAATCCCGGATGAAGCACTGGTAGAAATCAATCGCATGGCAAAAGAGCTGGAGAAGGGAAAGCAGATGAATGAGCTTGCTTCATCAAAAATTCAGGTTGAACTGCTTGAACTGAAGAAGACCTCCATGCAATCCTATATGGACCGCTCCCGTACAAGAAGTGTGCTTCTTCCGGCAAAGCAGGAGGGCAGCTTCTATCGCTTTACCTATCGTGTACAGCGCATACCGTCCTCAATCTTCTGGATTATCAATACCACCCTGCTTGGTGTCATATTGCTTGTTGTCTATCTTCTATTCTATATCCGCCGGCAGATTATACAGCCCTTTCATAATATGGAGGCTATGGCAACAGCTTTGAAAAACAGAGATTTCACGTATGAGCTGCCCCAGCAGAAGCATCGATTCTTCGGCAAATTCATCTGGGCAATTGATGTGATGAAGGAGGAGCTGCGCCATCATGAGGAAAAAGAAACAGCGCTGATGAAGGAAAAGCAGACAATGATTGCCTCTCTTTCCCATGATATTAAGACACCGCTTTCCAACATCCGCCTGTATACGGACGCAATGAAGGAGCACCTGTATTCGGAAGAGCTGATCTGTGAGCGTCTGTATGAAAATTGTGATAAAATCGATCAGTATGTAAAGGAAATCATGCATACGAGCAATGAAGATTTGTTTGATTTTGATGTACATATGGAAGAGGTCTATCTCCATGATGTGGAAGTCTTGCTGAGGCGGGAACAAGAGCGCATTGAACTGGCACTGATATCCTATGAGCAATCCCCCTGTAAGGATCAGCTGGTCTATACAGACTTGACAAGGTTACGTGAAGTTATTGGCAATATTGTTGATAATGCGATGAAATACGGAGATGGAAAATGGATTCACGTGTCCTTTTATGAAGAAGATCATCACAGTATACTGAAACTAGAAAATTCCGGCTCCTATATTGAGCAAAGTGATGCCGGTGCTATCTTTCAAAGCTTTTATCGGGGAAACAATGTTAACAGCCATGCAGGAAACGGTCTGGGCTTGTATATCTGCAAGCAGCTGATGCAGAAAATGGATGGCGATATTTTTATGACACAGGAACAGGGGAGTGTGAGCTTTCATCTTGTGCTTGGTACATTATAGGCCAGTAACAGGATTGAGATTTTCCAATCACTTGGTATAATACCATTAAGGAGCTGATGACATGAAGCATTTGCCGATCGGTGTAGAAGACTTTAAAGAATTGGTCGATCATCAATATTATTACATAGATAAAATCATGTTTATTCAGGATGTACTGAAAGAAAAAGTTGTTCTGTATACCAGACCGCGAAGATTCGGGAAAACGTTGAACATGAGTAGGCGCTGCCCGCCCAAGGCGTAATGTACCTTTGCAAAATGCGTATTTAAATGCTTATCATGAAGAAATGACTGATTTTCTTGGCGGTATCTTCAGTGCAGCATTGAAAACAAATGAACAACTATCAGATTCTTTCAAATCAGGAATTCGGGTTGGGAAGGTTCGATCTTGCGGTGCTTCCGTTCTATAAGAAGAAACGGGGGTTCCTGCTGGAATTAAAAGTAGCCTCAAAAGAGGAAGAGATGGAACATGCAGCAGTTCAGGCATGTGAGCAGATAAAGGAAAAGCAGTATCTAAAGGGTTTGCAAAAGAAAGAATATACAGATATCGTAGGATATGGAATTGCATTTTATAAGAAGTCATGTTTGATTGTAGCACTTCCATAATGTTTATTTACTATGCAATGTGTGAATAATCTGAAGTTCATGAAAACTGAGACATAACGCTGTCGCAGTTTTTTTGTTATGATGGTTTTGTCACAAGCATAACAATTATGTGACAGAAAGGAGAATGCAATGAATCCATATAGACAATGTCCTATCTATCAAAATGAAAATTATCGTATTCGATTCGTAAAACAGAGTGATGTGAATGATTTATTAAAGGTATACAGCGATCCAAAAACAGTTGCTCTTTGCAATTGTGATAATTGTGAAGATGATTTTTATTATACGAGCAGAGTACGGATGGAACAGGCAATCAATTACTGGATTATGGAATACCATAGAGAAGGGTTTGTTCGCTGGAGTATTCTGGATTGTACTTCCTCGACTGCAATCGGGACGATGGAGCTTTTTAAACGTTCGGCGAATGACGCCTATGACAATACAGCTGTACTGCGTCTTGATCTTTTAAGCAAATATGAAGAACAATCCTGTCTTCAAGAGATCCTTTCTTTGATTCTGCCGCATATCCGTGATTTGTTTCAGTGTACACAGGTTATAACCAAATGTGTACAGGAAGCAGAAAAACGCAGGGCTGTATTGCTGGAAATGGGATTTTCCCCATCAAAGGAGTCGCTGGTCGGCTGGGATGGCACACTTTATCAGAATTATTATCTGCGAAAGCTATAAGAGGTCTAATATAAAAAACGAAAACGTGTATACTGGAACCAAAGTTCTGATATACACGTTTTTTGTAGCTTCTTTCATTCCTGATCCTGCGCTCTCCAATACGGATGGGCTGCCGCAATGATGCATTCTGCACTTCCTGTAAGCTGAATGCATTCCTCTGGCATAACAAGGATACTACCACCCCGTAACACGGTAAAGGTATCTACCTGAAGACTGCCGGAAACCACGGATATCACGGATGCGATGGAATATGTATTCGTATAGCTGCCGGATAAGGTGAGGTGTCGCAAAGAGAACTCCCGCTGGTCGAAGCTGCTTCCTTCTGAAAAGTTCTGTTTTTGGACATGCAGGGAGGAATCCAGATTCGCAAGTGCTTCCTTCACATGGAGTGGTCTTGTATGACCATGCATATCCTTTCGCTCATAATCATATAAGCGGTAGGTGATGTTGGTGGACTGTTGAATCTCATAGATCAAGGACCCTGCGGTAAGGGCATGCATCATGCCGCTTCGGATATACACAAGGTCATTTTCAGAAACGGGTATGTGATCAATGACACCATGAAAATCTCTCTTTTGCAGCGCAGCTTCAACAGCTGCTCGATGACCCGCTTTGTTCTCGGCATACACCCAACCCTCACTTGGCTTCTCTATGAAATACCAGGCCTCGCTTTTTCCATAGGGCAATTGCAGCTGCTCCTTTGCATAGGTATCGGTTGGATGAATCTGAAAGCTGACATCCTGTGCACAGGAATCAAAAGCGATGATCAAAGGAAATTCCTCACCATCTTCAAGACCAAAGACAGCAGGATTCTCCTTGACTGCCCTGCGAAGGGTTGTTTCCTCCTTTTCATTATAAATTTCACAGTCGATTCCATCGATTCCACTCAGTGTATACACACAGCCAATCGTCTGAGCAGCACGATCTCCCTGATAGGCATGCAGACGTGTATCTCCCCATAGGGTTTCCATTGTAACGGGACGTACAATATACATAACAAGAACCTCCTAACTTTTCCATATCTACAGTGATTGTAGCATATCTCACTATCAGAATATAGTGGTACCAACATAAAGAACGTAATTCTCTTTTATCTGTCACAGCTGCCGTGATATAATATAGCTACAGGAGCTGATACCTATGAAGCATATACCAATTGGCATTGAAAGTTTTAAAGAATTGATTGATGGTGAATATTATTATGTAGATAAGACACTGTTTATAAAGGATGTGTGCAAAGAAAAGGTCGCATTATATACAAGACCCAGACGTTTTGGTAAAACTCTGAATATGAATATGCTTTATTATTTTTTCTCATTAAAGCAGAAGGAGAATGCTTATCTTTTTGATGGTCTGCATATCACAAAGGATGCAGAGATTCTACGATATCAGAATCAGTATCCGGTCATCTTCATAACTCTGAAAGATATGAAACAAGTCTCTTTCGAAAATCAAAAAGCAATGTTCGCAATCCTGATTCAGGAGATTGTCAGAAATAATAAGGAATTACTCGATAGTGAGGAAGTAAGCACCTTCGATAAAGAGCAGCTTGTCGCTTACTCACGCCGCACACAGAGTGATGTGGACTTACAGAATGCATTAAAATTTCTTTGTGTATGCCTGAAGCAGCATTACCATAAGAATGTGATTCTTTTAATAGATGAATATGATGTTCCATTACAAAGTGCATATTTAAACGGATATTATGATGAAATGGCAGACTTTTTAAGCGGTATATTCAGTGCTGCTTTAAAAACAAATGATGCTCTGGAGAAGGGAATCCTTACCGGATGCTTGAGAATTGCGAAAGAGAGTATTTTCACAGGATTAAATAATTTCAATGTGTATTCCATTACGGAAGAACCATCCAGTACCTGCTTTGGGTTCACACCGGAAGAAACACTAAAGCTTTTAGAGTACTATCATTTAAAATCATATGGACAAACCGTAAAAGAGTGGTATGACGGTTATCTGTTTGGAAACAAAGAGATATACAATCCATGGAGCGTACTGAAATATGTGCTGAAAATCCTGCAGGGAAATGATGTACCGGAATCTTTCTGGGCGAATACGAGTGGGAATGATATTATATATCAATACATTCAGAAAGCCGATTCACAAATGAGAACGGATTTTGATACGCTGACATCTGGTGGAAGGATTACACAAACGGTAAGATATGAACTAACCTATCGTGAGATGGATCAGATAAACAACATTTACAGTTTTCTGCTGTTCACAGGCTATCTGAAAGCGATAGCGTGTGTCGATAAAGATAAAGCAGTATATCAGCTTATGATACCGAATAAGGAAATCAACCGAATCTATACCTTGATATTTGAAGAATGGTTTCAGGAGCAGGTTAAAGCAAAGAGCAGAACATTGGTTGATGCATTCATGAAAGAAGATGTGGAAACCGCAAATGAAGTTTTGAATACCATATTGTTTAAATCCATAAGCTATTTCGATTATGATGAAAAATTTTATCATGGAATGTTGGTCGGTATGCTCAGTGATTATCAAATCGTATCCAATCAGGAAACCGGTAATGGCCGTAGTGATATCATGGTACTACCGGCTTATAAGAAAAAAAGAGGACTTGTGCTTGAAGTTAAGGTTGCAACAAAAGAAAAGGATATAGAAATAACCGCACAAAGAGCATGTCATCAGATCAGGGAAATGAACTATATCGATGGTTTACAGGAAAGAGGATATACGGATATTATAGGATATGGGATTGCTTTTTATAAGAAAACCTGCGTAATTATGCTGGCGAAGTAAAATGCTTAGATTTATAAGAATTGAAATCAGCATATCGCATTGAAGTAAGCATTTCATCTACAGGATCCCCCTTCCTTCTAGGTAACAACAGGGGTGTGATATATCAATAAGAAAAGGCAGGACTTTTCTGGATAGGAGATACTTATGAAACGATGGACAGTAGAAGAACTGGCAAGGATGATTGATCATACCTATGTCAAGGCAGATGCAACACGCAAACAGATGGAAAAGCTGTGTAAGGAAGCCAGAGAATATCATTTCGCGATGGCTGCCATCAATTCCTCACAAACCGCATTATGTGCGGAATACTTACGGGACAGTGATATTCATGTGGGAGCTGCAATCGGCTTTCCGCTGGGACAGACAACAATCGCTGCCAAGGTGTTTGAAGCGGAGGATGCCATACAAAACGGAGCGGATGAAATTGATTACATGATCAATTTAACGGAAGTTAAGGCCGGAAACTGGGAGTATGTAAAAGAGGAAATGCAGCAAATCGTCACGGTATGCAGAAACAATGGAAAGCTGTGCAAGGTCATTTTGGAAACCTGTTATCTGACAAAGGATGAAATCAAACAGATGTGTAAAATTGCGGTGGCTGTCAAACCGGATTTTGTGAAAACCTCAACCGGCTTTGGAAGCGCAGGAGCTACTGCAGAGGATGTGGCACTGATGCGCAGGTGTGTCGGTACCGCAGTCAAGGTAAAAGCCTCCGGAGGAATACGGGATGCACGTACATTCAAAAAAATGGTTTCCAGTGGAGCGTTGCGTATTGGGACAAGTGCAGGGGTATCCATTGTCAGGGAGCTGCAGACGGAGGCCTTCAAGCACAGCGGTTATATCGCAATACCGGAAGAATATTAGTATCCCTGTGGTTCCATGATATGAGCACAGCTGTCTTCTGTGATAAAACAGCAAGCCGTGATGAAAAAAATATGAAAATATTTTCACAAAATAATGTAACGGAATTACAGAAATACATTGACAATTTACAAAAAATGCTATATCCTTTTGTTAGTGACTACAAAACCAAAGGCAAGGATCGGGACCAGCATAGGAACCTTCTGCTGTAGAGAGCCGCTGGCTGGTGAAAAGCGGAGCAGAAATCTTATCCACTCACCCGTAAGCTGTAACCTGAACACATCACACGATGTCAGTAAACGTTACCGTCTGCTCACACGTTATCGTGAGAACATATTCGAAGTCTGGATATGTGAGGGGAATGATGCTTTTCATCATTCAACAAGAGTGGTACCGCGGAATTGGTGATAAACTTCCGTCTCTTAGGATAGAGATGGAAGTTTTTTTTGTTACAAAAAGGAGGACAGGATGATGGAAGGATATCAGAAGTACAAACGACAGTATTTTTTACCACCGGAGCCATGCATGGACTGGGCAGGGAAAGAATATATAGAAAAAGCACCCCAATGGTGCAGCGTGGATTTGCGGGATGGCAATCAGGCATTGATCATACCGATGAGTCTGGATGAAAAAATCGAGTTTTTCCAGCTGCTTGTAGAGGTTGGCTTTAAGGAAATTGAAATCGGCTTTCCGGCAGCCAGTCAGACGGAATTTGAATTTCTGCGCAAGCTGATCGATGAGGATTTGATTCCGGAGGATGTAACGGTTCAGGTACTGACACAGGCAAGAGAGCATATCATCCGCAGAACCTTTGAAGCTGTTAAGGGCGCAAAAAATGCGGTGATTCATTTATACAATTCCACATCTCTGGCACAGCGCGAGCAGGTGTTCAAAAAATCAAAGGAAGAAATTCTGAATATCGCTGTGGAGGGGGCCAAGCTGTTAAAGAAGCTGACAGAAGAGGACGGCGGCAATTACCGCTTTGAATACTCACCGGAAAGCTTTACCGGAACAGAGGTGGACTATGCCCTGGAGGTCTGCAATGCCGTATTGGATATATGGCAGCCAACTGCGGACAACAAGGTCATCATCAATTTGCCGGTGACTGTGGAAATGAGTATGCCGCATATTTATGCACAGCAGATTGAATACATGTGCAAGCATATGAACTATCGTGAGAATGTTATCGTATCCCTGCATCCGCACAATGACCGCGGGTGTGGCGTTGCTGATACGGAAATGGGTATTCTGGCAGGTGCGGACCGCATCGAGGGAACGCTGTTTGGCAATGGGGAGCGTACCGGAAATGTGGATATTATTACACTTGCAATGAACATGTATGCGATGGGAATCGATCCTGAGCTGAACTTCACGGATATGCCGCACATTGTCGAGGTTTATGAGCGCTGTACCCGTATGCAGGTACACATGCGTCAGCCCTATGCCGGTCAGCTGGTATTCGCAGCCTTCTCCGGCTCTCATCAGGATGCCATTGCCAAAGGCATGCATTACCGTGATGCCCAGGATCCTGATCACTGGACGGTACCGTATCTGCCAATCGATCCAAGAGATGTCGGACGTGTCTATGAAACAGATGTTATCCGCATCAACTCGCAATCCGGTAAGGGCGGCATCGGCTACATGCTCGAGGAATACTACGGCTATGATCTGCCATCCGATATGCGCGAGCAGGTTGGCTATTATATGAAGGGTGTATCCGACCATGAGCACAAGGAGCTGCTGCCAAATGAGATCAACGATCTGTTCCAGAAGGAATACATGAATGTCAATGCGCCGTATGCGCTCAATGATTATCACTTTGTCCGTCAGGGAGATATTGTAACCGTAACGATGAATATCACCTATGAAGGAAAAACGCAGTTTATCACTGCTACGGGAAACGGTCGTCTGGATGCCGTCAGCAATGCCCTGCGTGACAATATGAATCTGACCTTTGACATACTGGATTACAAGGAACATGCGTTAAGCAAGGGGTCCTCGTCCAGAGCGGTATCCTATGTGAAAATCATTGACTGCCGCAAAAAGAATCAGTGGGGTGTGGGACTGCATGATGATATCATCGCATCCAGTGTACAGGCATTATTCTCAGCCATCAACCGGGCAGTCGCACAGCGCCGCGAGGCAGAAAAAGAAGCAGAGGCTTAAACAATAACAGCAGGAGGAAAACCATTATGGGAATGACAATGACACAGAAAATTCTGGCAGCACATGCCGGTCTGGATCACGTGGAGGCAGGACAGCTGATCGAAGTGAATCTGGATATGGTACTGGGAAATGATATCACATCACCGGTTGCTATCAAGGAATTTGAAAAATACGGCTTTTCACAGGTGTTTGATCCGGGAAAAATCAGCATGGTTATGGATCATTTTGCGCCAAACAAGGATATCAAGGCAGCACAGCAGTGCAAGGCATGCCGTACCTTTGCCTATGCGAAGAACATCGAACACTTTTACGATGTCGGGGAAATGGGAATCGAGCATGCCCTGCTTCCGGAGAAGGGTATCGTAGGACCTGGGGAATGCATCATCGGTGCGGACTCCCATACGTGCACGTACGGAGCGCTGAACGCTTTCTCCACCGGTGTGGGCAGTACGGATATGGCCGCAGGCATGGCTACCGGCAAATGCTGGTTTAAAATTCCGGAAGCTATCAAATTTGATCTGCGTGGAAAGCTCGCACCGCATGTCAGTGGAAAGGATGTCATTTTACACATCATCGGCATGATCGGTGTGGATGGCGCCTTGTATAAATCGATGGAATTCAGCGGTATCGGTTTACAGAGTCTGAGCATGGATGATCGCTTATGCATGGCAAACATGGCAATCGAAGCCGGTGCCAAAAACGGAATTTTCGCCTTCGATGAGATTACGGAGGCTTATGTCAAGGATCGTGTAAGCCGTCCATATGTTACCTATGAAGCAGATGCGGACGCAGAGTATTGCAATGTGTATCATCTGGATTTGAGCCAGATCACCCATACGGTAGCCTTCCCGCACCTGCCGGAAAACACCAGAACGATGGATGAAATCAAAGAGCCTGTGAGGATAGATCAGGTTGTCATCGGCTCCTGTACCAACGGACGGCTATCCGATATGGCAGAGGCTGCACAGATTCTGAAGGGACAGCATGTGGCAAAAGGAGTGCGTGCCATCATCATTCCGGCAACACAGGAAATTTACAAGCAGTGCATACAACTGGGTTATACGGAAATCTTCATCGATGCAGGCTGCGTGGTATCCACACCAACGTGTGGTCCATGCCTGGGCGGCTATATGGGAATACTGGCGGAAAATGAACGCTGTGTAGCGACAACGAACCGGAACTTTGTCGGTCGGATGGGGCATGTAGATTCCGAGGTATATCTGGCAAGCCCGGCTGTTGCGGCAGCCAGTGCCATTATGGGCAGAATCGCAGCACCAAAGGAGGTAGCGTAAGCATGAATGCAAATGGAACAGCACATAAATACGGGGATAATGTCGATACCGATGTCATCATTCCCGCAAGATATCTGAATACCAGTGATCCTAAGGAGCTGGCAGAAAAATGCATGTGTGATATTGATGCGGACTTTGTAAAGAAAATCAAAGTGAACGATATCATGGTGGCAGGCTTTAATTTCGGTTGCGGAAGCAGCCGTGAACATGCACCGATTGCCATTAAGGCAAGCGGTATCTCCTGTGTGATCGCAAAAAGCTTTGCGCGTATCTTTTACCGCAATGCGATCAACATCGGTCTGCCGATCCTGGAATGTGTGGAGGCAAGTGAGCGCATTGATGATAAGGATGAGGTGGAAATCAACTTCGATACCGGAGAAATCATAAATAAAACAAAAAACGAAACCTATCAGGCACAGCCGTTTCCTGCGTTTATTCAAAACATCATGCAGCACAACGGATTGTTAAATGCCATTAAAGAGCAGGGGGGAAAGTAAATGGAGAAGCATATCGCGGTAATACCGGGAGATGGAATTGGACCGGAAATTGTCAAAGAGGCGGTGAAGGTTCTGGATGTCATCGCAAAGAAATACGGACACAGATTTGTCTACACGGAAGTGGATGCCGGAGGCTGCGCCATTGATAAATACGGAACCTCACTGCCAAAGGAAAGCCTGGATGCGGCGCTTGCCAGCGACAGCGTGCTGCTGGGGGCAGTCGGCGGACCGAAGTGGGATCATGTCGATCCTTCTATCCGTCCGGAAAAAGCATTGTTAAGCATTCGCAAGGAGCTTGGTCTGTATGCCAATCTGCGTCCTGCAAAAATCTTTAAGGAGCTATCCGATGCCTCTCCGCTGCGTAAGGATATCGTCGCAAACGGAATTGATTTTATGGTCGTTCGGGAATTGATCGGCGGTGTGTATTTTGGAGAAAAAAGCACGGTGGAAAAAAACGGAGAGCTGTATGCCAGTGACAATATGTGCTACTATGCGCATGAAATCGAAAGAATTGCCCATACGGCATTTCAGACGGCGCGTAAAAGGGGAAACCGTGTTATTTCCGTCGATAAGGCGAATGTACTTGACACCTCCCGTTTATGGCGTAAAATCGTAAGTGAAGTCGCAAAAGAGTATCCGGATGTAACCCTTACACATATGCTGGTGGATAATGCCGCTATGCAGATTGTGAAGGATCCATCCCAGTTTGATGTCGTTGTGACAGAGAATATGTTCGGGGATATCCTGAGTGATGAGGCCAGCATGATCACCGGCTCCATCGGTCTGATCCCCAGTGCATCCCTGGGGGAAACAAAGCGCGGTATGTATGAGCCGATTCACGGCTCTGCGCCGGATATCGCAGGGCAGAATATCGCCAATCCGATCGGCACGATACTGGCCGCAGGCATGATGCTGAAATATGCCTTTGACATGGATCAGGAAGCTGCGGAAATCGAAGAGGCTGTGGAAGCGGCACTTCGTCTGGGATATCGCACAAAGGATATCATGGAGGATGGAAAAACATACCGGACATGTTCCCAGATGGGAGATACGATTGCGGAACTGATAACAAACGCATAGGAAGTGCAAAGGAGAGCAGACAAGATGTTAATTAAGAATGGAAGGATTCATACAATGGCCGCTGCCGGAACCATACAGGCGGATATTCGCGTGCAAAATGGAAAAATTGCCGCAATCGGTGAAAATCTGAAAGAGGAAACCGGAGAACTGATCATCGACGCATCCGGAAAACAGGTGTTCCCTGGAATGATTGAAGCTCACTGTCATCTGGGAATGGAGGAAAGCGCCATTCGCGGAGAAGGTGATGATGTTAATGAAATGAGTGATCCGATTACGCCGCAGGTGCGTGCCATCGACGGTTGTAACCCACTGGATGAAACGATTATCAATGCCCGCAATGCCGGAATCACCACGGTGGCCGCAGGTCCTGGAAGCGCCAATGTCATCGGTGGTACCTTCATGGCCTATAAAACACACGGCGTCAGCATTGATGAAATGGTCGTACAGAATCCGGTGGCGATGAAGTGTGCCTTTGGGGAGAATCCAAAGCGTGTCTATCAGGACAGCCGCATCAAAACCAGAATGAACATTGCAGCGCTGCTGCGGGAAACGCTGGCAAAGACCAAGGAATACATCGCAAAAAAGGAAGCCGCTAACAACGATCCACTGAAAATGCCGTCCTATGATATGAAGCTGGAGGCGATGATTCCGGTTGTCAAAAAGGAGCTGCCGTTAAAATGTCACGCACATCGTGCGGACGATATCCTGACGGTGATTCGTATCGCTAAGGAATTCGATGTCAATGTGACACTGGATCATTGCACGGATGGGGAGGTTATCAAGGCACAGGTGAAGGCAAGCGGATATCCGGCTATCGTCGGACCATCCCTGACCCATAAATCAAAATTCGAGCTGGCAAACAAATCCTTTACAACGCCGGGTGTTCTGTGCAGGGAAGGAATCCTGATCGCCATTACGACGGATTCACCGGTCGTACCGCAGGAATATCTGCCGTTATGTGCAGCACTTGCCATGAAGGACGGTCTGCCGGAAGAGGAGGCATTAAAAGCCATCACCATCAATCCTGCAAAAATCCTTGGACTGGAGAAACGCATCGGCAGCATTGAAGAGGGCAAGGACGGGGATATCATCATCTGTGACAGCTCTTTGCTGGATATACAAAACGTTATCCGCTATACCATTATCAACGGGGAAATCGCTTATCAGAAGGCATAGGCTGTTCATTCATAAAAGTAATCTCGATATAGGAAAGAGCGCTTCGGTTGTTAAGGCCAAAAGCGCTCCTTTTGTATATGAAAGCTCAGACAGATCGGAAATTCGGTTAAAGCAATTACTAGGAAACGATGATGCAGTCATTAAAAAAGCAGAATCATAAGCAGTTCCTCTGTGAGCATGGTGCGTTTTTATGTATCACCTGCTATGGTATATGTACTGCATGATTTCTTCTTCAGCAATGAAATTGAATAATCAGTTGTTTCAAAAACAGGAGAAGCGCTCGGGGAGTCAGCGAACAGTTAAGAAGCCGCTGTTAAGTGCAGTTGCCTGCAGCAGTTTCATTATATAGCTTATGGAAATAAGATGACAATCAAAACGGCTGTTCTTCATATGAAATCATTAAATAATATCGTCATATAGGATTTCCCTGCTTCCTTTTGCTTTGGCTGTAGCTGTGTAAAATAGAAAAAGCTGTAAAAAAGTCGTATCCAAGCCAGAAATTGCTATTTTTTTCGTATTTTGTATTGGAAATATTGTAAATGAGGTGCAATTCTTTTATAATATCAATGGATGTATATAAAAAAGCATACTTTATGAAATAGGCGTATTTTTCGCGAAAAGGGTCAATTTTTCAAGAAAATAGAGGGAAAATCATAAAAAAACACACTGTCTATTTA
>OIEU01000525.1_pt1 | contig 16423 bp, 10 predicted proteins | sample 1581831 | NCBI WGS metagenome assembly OIEU01 (sample SAMN03281007, study PRJEB24777) | human gut metagenome | isolation source: fecal sample PR166 from 1 month old female Malay infant, vaginally...
ACCTAATGCCTGAGGGAGTGACCCCTGGCAAAAATAGGTAGGACAAATGTGTTATCATCGCGCCTTTCCCTTTTTGTCTGGGGCTTTCTTGTATGCTACAACCTGTTGTTCGCGTCGGTGAATGGCTGGTAACCCCCTCTGTAAACCAAATCAGCAGGAAGGGGCGCCAGCTTACCCTTGAACCGCGTTTAATCGATCTTCTGGTCTTTTTTGCCCGCCATCCGGGGGAAGTGCTTAGCCGGGACGAGCTTATCGAAAACGTCTGGACCCGGAACGTTGTGACCAGCCACGTCGTCACGCAGAGTATTTCTGAACTGCGCAAGTCGCTCAAAGACGGCGACGACGTTAGCCTTGAGTACATCGCGACGGTACCCAAACGGGGGTATAAGCTCACGGTGCCGGTGATCTGGTGCACCGAAGAGGGGGAGGAGCTAGCCCCGTCGATGGAGGCGCTGACGCCTTCGCCGTCGACCGCCGTTCCTGCGCCGCCGGCCGCCGGTGCGCCATCCGACGTCTCTGTCCCTCTCCCTGATGCCGCCGCGCCGCCACCGGCTCCTACCGTGGCCAGCGCGCCGTCAGGCCGCAAGCGCCTCACTACCGCCCTGGTGTGGGGGCTGTTCCTGTTGGCGCTGGGCACCTGCGTGGCGCTGGTGGCGCTGTCGAGCATGGAATCGCGGCCGCCGGTCAACAAGGCGCGACTGCTGCTCAATCCGCGCGATATCGATATCCACCTGGTGAATGGCAACTCCTGCGCTAACTGGTCGTCGCAGCACTCCTACGCCGTAGGACTGGCCAGCCTGATCACCACCTCGCTGAACACCTTCTCGACCTTTATGGTGCATGACAAAACGGACTACAACATCAATGAACCAAGCAGTTCCGGCAAAACGCTGACCATTGAGTTCGTTAATCAGCGCCATTATCGGGCGCAGCAGTGCTTTATGTCGGTCCAGCTGGTGGACAACGCCGACAGCTCGACGATGCTGGATAAGCGCTACTTTGTGACCAACGATAACCAGCTGACCATCCAGAACGATCTGATGAACAGCCTGTCGGATGCCCTGGCGCAGCCGTGGCCGGCGCGAATGCAGGCGATGCTCAGGCAATATCAGCCCTCGCAAAGCGTGGCGTTAACCTATTTCTACCAGTCGCATCAGCTGTTAATGAAGGGCGATGTCGATTCATTAAGTAAGGCCAGTAGCCTGCTGGATGAAGTGATTAAGCGGGCGCCGGATTTTATTTACGCCTATGCCGAAAAAACGCTGGTGGATGTATTGCGCCATTCACAACAGCCGCTTGACGATAAACAGCTGGCCGCCCTCTACAGTGAAGTCGAGCGGGTAGGGGCGATGCCGGGTATAAAAGACATGGCGATTTATTATCAAATAAAAGCGGTGGATTCATTGGGGAAGGGCAAAGTCGACGAAGCAAATACCGCAATTAATAGTGCGATTGATTTAGAGATGTCATGGCTAAATTATGTGCTGTTAGGGAAAGTCTATGAGATGAAAGGTGAGAACCGTCTGGCTGCCGATTCTTACATCACGGCGTTTAATTTACGTCCTGGCGAAGATACCCTGTACTGGATTGAAAATGGGGTTTTCCAGACGTCGGTTAACCGAGTAGTTCCATATCTCGACAACTTTCTCTCTTCAGAATAAGTAAACCCTCATCATGTGCAAGGTTTTGGGCATGGTGAGGTTAAATTTATGTTTCTCATGAAGCCTCTTGTTGTTATTTTTATTTAGCATTCAGGAGGCTTTAAATAACAGTCAGGTAACATGTTCTGCTTCTTATAATTTGCTGTAATACAACGATGTTTATCTTTTTCTGACACCCTGTTGTCATGTTTATATGTTAAGCGAAAAAGGTCAAAATATCATTTGTCTGATGTTTGTTTTTATATCACTTTATCTTTAGGACTTATCTCGTACAAATCAGTAATCTTGTTGGCAGTTGGTCGGGTCAATTAATGGTTCTGTATCATGATCTGTACCTCCCAAATAAACTTAGGAGAAAAACAACCATGAGTTCTGCCAAGAAGATCGGGCTATTTGCCTGTACCGGTGTCGTCGCCGGTAATATGATGGGGAGCGGGATTGCATTATTACCTGCGAACCTAGCCAGCATCGGTGGTATTGCCATTTGGGGCTGGGTAATTTCAATTATTGGTGCGATGTCTCTGGCTTATGTTTATGCCCGACTGGCCACTAAAAACCCGCAGCAGGGCGGTCCTATTGCCTACGCTGGCGAAATATCTCCGGCGTTCGGTTTCCAGACCGGTGTCCTTTATTATCATGCAAACTGGATTGGTAACCTGGCCATCGGGATTACCGCAGTTTCTTATCTCTCTACGTTCTTCCCAATTTTAAATAACCCGGTGCCAGCAGGTATTGCCTGTATTGCCATCGTGTGGATCTTTACTTTCGTTAATATGCTCGGCGGGACCTGGGTCAGCCGTCTGACCACCATTGGTCTGGTACTGGTGCTTATTCCGGTAGTCATGACCGCGGTCGTCGGCTGGCACTGGTTTGATGTCGCTACCTATCAGGCGAACTGGAATACCTCCAGCACCACTGATAGCCACGCGGTTATTAAAAGTATCCTGCTCTGCCTGTGGGCCTTCGTTGGCGTAGAATCCGCCGCCGTGAGTACCGGGATGGTGAAAAACCCGAAACGTACCGTGCCGCTGGCAACCATGCTGGGTACCGCGATGGCCGGTATCGTCTACATCGCCGCGACTCAGGTTATCGCCGGTATGTATCCTGCTTCTCAGATGGCCGCGTCCGGTGCGCCGTTCGCAATTAGCGCCTCTACCATCCTCGGCGGCTGGGCTGCACCGATGGTATCCGCTTTCACCGCCTTTGCCTGCCTGACTTCTCTGGGCTCGTGGATGATGCTGGTTGGCCAGGCCGGTGTGCGTGCCGCCAACGACGGTAACTTCCCGAAAGTGTATGGCGAAGTTGATAACAACGGTATTCCGAAAAAAGGCCTGCTGCTGGCCGCAGTGAAAATGACCGCGCTGATGGTGCTGATTACCCTGATGAACTCCGCCGGTGGTAAAGCCTCTGACCTGTTCGGCGAACTGACCGGTATCGCGGTACTGCTGACCATGCTGCCTTACTTCTACTCCTGTGTTGACCTGATTCGTTTCGAAGGCATCAACATCCGTAACTTCGTTAGCCTGATTTGTTCGGTACTGGGTTGCGTGTTCTGCTTCATCGCGCTGATGGGCGCAAGCTCCTTCGAACTGGCCGGCACCTTCATCGTTAGCCTGATTATCCTGATGTTCTACGGTCGCAAAATGCACCAGCGCCAGAACAACGCATCGGATAACAACACCACCGCTAACGCGCACTAATCAGTAACCCGTTTTCCTGAGGCTCCTTCCATCACCTGTCATCACGCGACGGGAGGGGCTTTCTACATCTGGAGATTTGACTATGAACGTTATTGCAATCATGAATCACATGGGGGTTTACTTCAAAGAAGAACCCATCCGTGAACTGCATCGTGCTCTCGAACGCCTGGACTTCCGTATTGTCTACCCGAACGACCGTGACGACTTATTAAAACTTATTGAAAACAACTCTCGTCTGTGCGGCGTGATCTTCGACTGGGATAAATACAATCTCGAACTGTGCGAAGAAATCAGCAAAATGAACGAGTACATGCCGCTGTATGCGTTCGCTAACACCTACTCCACTCTGGACGTTAGCCTGAACGATCTGCGCATGCAGGTTCGCTTCTTCGAATATGCGCTGGGCGCTGCGGAAGATATCGCGAACAAAATCAAACAGAACACTGACGAATACATCGACACCATTCTGCCGCCGCTGACCAAAGCGCTGTTCAAATATGTCCGTGAAGGTAAATATACCTTCTGTACCCCAGGCCACATGGGCGGTACCGCGTTCCAGAAAAGCCCGGTAGGCAGCATCTTCTACGATTTCTTTGGCTCCAACACCATGAAATCCGATATCTCCATTTCGGTTTCTGAACTGGGTTCCCTGCTGGACCACAGCGGCCCGCACAAAGAAGCGGAAGAGTATATCGCTCGCGTGTTTAACGCAGAACGCAGCTACATGGTGACCAACGGTACTTCTACTGCTAACAAAATCGTCGGCATGTACTCCGCGCCGGCCGGCAGCACTGTGCTGATTGACCGTAACTGCCACAAATCGCTGACTCACCTGATGATGATGAGCGACATTACGCCGATCTATTTCCGTCCGACCCGTAACGCCTACGGTATCCTCGGCGGTATTCCGCAGAGCGAATTCCAGCACGCGACTATCGCCAAGCGTGTGAAAGAGACGCCGAATGCGACCTGGCCGGTACACGCGGTTATCACCAACTCAACCTATGATGGTCTGCTGTATAACACCGACTTCATCAAGAAAACCCTGGATGTGAAATCCATCCACTTTGACTCCGCGTGGGTGCCTTACACCAACTTCTCGCCGATCTATGAAGGCAAATGCGGGATGAGCGGCGGCCGCGTCGAAGGGAAAGTGATTTATGAAACCCAGTCCACGCACAAACTGCTGGCGGCGTTCTCCCAGGCGTCGATGATCCACGTGAAAGGCGACGTAAACGAAGAGACCTTCAACGAAGCCTACATGATGCACACCACCACCTCTCCACACTACGGGATCGTGGCCTCCACCGAAACCGCGGCGGCGATGATGAAGGGGAACGCTGGTAAGCGTCTGATCGACGGCTCTATTGAACGTTCCATCAAGTTCCGTAAAGAGATCAAACGTCTGAAAGGCGAGTCTGACGGCTGGTTCTTCGACGTCTGGCAGCCGGAGCATATCGATGGTCCTGAATGCTGGCCGCTGCGTTCCGACAGCGCATGGCACGGTTTCAAAAACATCGATAACGAACACATGTACCTCGACCCGATCAAAGTCACGCTGCTGACTCCGGGGATGAAGAAAGACGGCACCATGGATGACTTCGGTATTCCGGCAAGCATCGTGGCGAAATACCTCGACGAACACGGCATCGTGGTAGAGAAAACCGGTCCGTACAACCTGCTGTTCCTGTTCAGTATCGGTATCGATAAGACTAAAGCGCTGAGCCTGCTGCGTGCGCTGACCGACTTCAAACGCGCGTTCGACCTGAACCTGCGGGTGAAAAACATGCTGCCGTCGCTGTACCGTGAAGATCCTGAATTCTATGAAAACATGCGTATTCAGGACCTCGCGCAGAACATTCACAAACTGATTGAGCATCACAACCTGCCGGATCTGATGTTCCGCGCGTTTGAAGTGCTGCCATCGATGGTGATGACCCCGTATGCCGCGTTCCAGAAAGAGCTGCACGGTCAGACGGAAGAAGTGTATCTCGAAGAGATGGTCGGCCGCGTCAACGCCAACATGATCCTGCCGTATCCTCCGGGAGTGCCGCTGGTGATGCCGGGTGAGATGATCACCGAAGAGAGCCGTCCGGTGCTGGAGTTCCTGCAGATGCTGTGCGAAATCGGCGCCCACTATCCAGGCTTCGAAACCGATATCCACGGCGCCTATCGTCAGGCGGATGGTCGTTACACCGTTAAAGTGCTGAAAGAAGAGAATAACAAGTAATAGACGCACACCAGGGAAGTGGCTTGCCACTTCCCTTTTTCACGCTGCAAGGAGAACACATGAAAACACCCTCACAGCCGCGCGCGATTTACTACATCGTTGCGATCCAGATCTGGGAGTACTTCAGCTTTTACGGCATGCGCGCCTTACTCATCCTTTACCTTACCCACCAGCTTGGCTTCGACGACAGCCACGCCATCAGCCTGTTCAGCGCTTACGCATCTCTGGTTTACGTTACCCCTATTCTCGGCGGCTGGCTTGCCGACCGCCTGCTCGGCAACCGCACGGCGGTAATTGCCGGGGCGCTGTTGATGACCCTCGGCCATGTGGTGCTGGGCGTTGAGTCGACCTCCGCATGGAGTTTGTACGTCGCGCTGGCGATCATCATCTGCGGCTACGGCCTGTTTAAATCCAATATCAGCTGCCTGCTCGGCGAACTGTACGCTCACGACGACCCGCGTCGCGACGGCGGTTTCTCGCTGCTGTACGCCGCCGGCAACGTCGGCTCGATTGCCGCGCCCATCGCCTGCGGACTGGCGGCGCAGTGGTACGGCTGGCATATCGGCTTCGCCCTTGCGGGGATCGGTATGTTTATCGGCCTGATGATTTTCTTAAGCGGCAGCCGCCACTTCCGGCATACCCGCGGCGTCGATAAACCGGCGCTGCGGGCGGTGAAGTTCGTGCTGCCGACCTGGGGCTGGCTGCTGGTGATGCTCTGCCTGGCGCCGGTATTTTTCACTCTGCTGCTGCAAAACAACTGGTCCGGCTATCTGCTGGCGATCGTCTGCCTGTTCGCTGCCCAGATGGTGGCGCGGATCATGATCAAAGCCCCGGAGCATCGACGCGCGCTGTGGCAGATCGTCCTGCTGATGCTCGCCGGAACGCTGTTCTGGGTGCTGGCGCAGCAGGGCGGGAGCTCGATTAGCCTGTTTATCGACCACTTCGTCAATCGTCGTCTGCTGAACTGGGACGTGCCGACCGCGCTGTTCCAGTCAGTTAACGCGATAGCGGTGATGGCGGCCGGCGTGGTGCTGGCGTGGCTGATGCGCCCGGAAGGCAGCGTGCGTTCTGTGCTGCGCGTCTGGCTGAAATTTTCTTTCGGCCTGCTGCTGATGGGCGGCGGCTTTATGCTGCTGGCGCTCAATGCCCGCCATGGCGCGGCTGACGGTCAGGCCTCGATGGGCATGATGGTCGCCGGGCTGGCGATGATGGGCTTTGCTGAACTGTTTATCGACCCGGTGGCGATGGCGCAAATCACCCGTCTGAACATGCCCGGCGTCACCGGCGTATTGACCGGCATTTATATGCTGGCCACCGGCGCGGTGGCCAACTGGCTGGCGGGCGTGGTCGCCCAGCAAACCACCGAATCGCAAATCAGCGATACGGCGATTGCCGCCTATCAGCATTTCTTCGCGCAGATGGGCGAATGGACCCTCGGCTGCGTGGCGGTGATGGTCATTATCGCCTTTGCCGCGGCCTGTAGCGTCGGCAAACGTCGTGCGGCTGCCGGTGAAATTACCGGCGGCGGCGCCTGACGCTCGTCCCGGCTCGTGGCGTAAACACTTTGTCCGGGCCGCGATTCGTAGCCCCGGTAAGCGCAGCGCGACCGGGGGCATTACCTCAACAGCGGAGCGCGAAGTCGCTCCTTGCACAGCTTAGTGAACAGGAGGAGGATATTCTGGCATGCGCGGAGGCCAACGATAAAAAATACCGTTACTGAAGCCATAGCTGAGTGAGATCAGCTTGGAGTGAATCCAGGATCGTTAAGATTGTGCTCTGGTGTCTTCCCAGAGACAGGCCGCGCGGAAGGGTGACCTGGTTCAATTTATCGAAGCTAGTTTGAAAGCAAGGTTATGAGGAATCCATATGTCTGAACAACAAGCACAAGGTGCCGATGAGGCCATTGACCTTAATAATGAACTGAAAGCTCGTCGCGAAAAACTGGCTGCGCTGCGTGAGCAGGGCGTAGCTTTCCCCAACGATTTCCGTCGCGATCATACCTCTGACCAATTGCATGCTGAATTCGATGCGAAGGACAACGATGAACTCGCTTCCCTGAACGTTGAAGTTGCGGTGGCTGGTCGGATGATGACCCGTCGCGTGATGGGCAAAGCCTCCTTCGTCACCCTCCAGGACGTCGGCGGCCGCATTCAGCTGTACGTGGCGCGCGATGACCTGCCGGAAGGCGTCTACAACGAACAGTTTAAGAAATGGGACCTCGGCGATATCATCGCCGCCCGCGGCAAGCTGTTCAAAACGCAAACCGGCGAACTCTCGATCCACTGCACCGAGCTGCGCCTGCTGACCAAAGCCCTGCGCCCGCTGCCGGATAAATTTCACGGCCTGCAGGATCAGGAAGTTCGCTATCGCCAGCGCTATCTGGATCTGATCGCCAACGAAGAGTCGCGTCATACGTTCCGTATCCGTTCGCAGATCCTCGCCACCATGCGCCAGTTCATGGTGGCCCGCGGCTTTATGGAAGTCGAAACGCCGATGATGCAGGTGATCCCTGGCGGTGCGTCAGCCCGTCCGTTCATCACCCATCACAACGCCCTGGATCTCGATATGTACCTGCGCATCGCGCCGGAACTGTATCTGAAACGTCTGGTGGTTGGCGGTTTTGAACGCGTGTTTGAAATCAACCGTAACTTCCGCAACGAAGGGATCTCGGTACGCCATAACCCAGAGTTCACCATGATGGAACTGTATATGGCGTATGCGGACTACAAAGACCTGATCGAACTGACCGAGTCGCTGTTCCGCACCCTGGCGCAGACGGTGCTGGGCAAAACCGAAGTGCCGTATGGCGACCAGGTGTTTGATTTCGGCAAGCCGTTTGAAAAACTGACCATGCGGGAAGCGATCAAGAAACACCGTCCGGAAACCAACATGGCGGATCTGGATAACTTCGACGCGGCGAAAGCGCTGGCGGAATCTATCGGTATTCAGGTAGAGAAAAGCTGGGGGCTGGGACGCATAGTTACCGAAATCTTTGACGAAGTGGCGGAAGCGCATCTGATTCAGCCGACCTTCATCACCGAATACCCGGCGGAAGTTTCTCCGCTGGCGCGCCGTAACGACGTCAACCCGGAAATCACTGACCGCTTTGAATTCTTCATCGGCGGCCGCGAAATCGGTAACGGTTTCAGCGAGCTGAACGATGCCGAAGACCAGGCGCAGCGCTTCCAGGATCAGGTGAACGCCAAAGCGGCGGGCGATGACGAAGCGATGTTCTACGACGAAGACTACGTGACCGCCCTCGAGTACGGCCTGCCGCCGACCGCCGGTCTGGGTATCGGTATCGACCGCATGGTTATGCTGTTTACCAACAGCCATACCATCCGCGACGTGATCCTCTTCCCGGCCATGCGTCCGCAGAAGTAATCCGTTGCACTCCCTCCCGGCCTGCGCCGGGAGGTTCTCCCTGTATTATCCCCGGCCTGTCGGCAGAGCGATGTTATTACAGGACTTTTTGCAACGTGCCGCGCTGGCTGCCGTTTGCCCATACGCCGTTAAAGGCGTCGTTCAGCGTAAAGGCTGAGCTTTTCACCCGGAAGGTCAGTTTACCCTGGCTGGCTTTCGCCGCCTCAACCAGATGGCCGCGGGTTTTCACCGTTTTAGCGGTGACGGTAATCTCATCAATTTTATCGCCATACTCCGTATAAACATACCAGGTGCCCACCCAGGGGCCGAAGCCGTTGTCGGCCTGCTGCGCGGCGGCGGCATTCTCGGCTTTGGTTTTATGAATATCGCAGGTGATCCCGTCGGTCATCTGCGTGCAGCCGGAACGTTCAAGCTGTTCCCGGTATTTCGCGCTAATGGCGTGGGCCGGCGCGGCGGCGACCAGCGCCAGGGTGAGGGTGGTGAAAAGCCAGGTCTTATTCATCTTATTGTTTCTCATCGCGATAGCGGCGTGCCGGGCCAGAGAGAGGGATACACGTTGGTGTATTCTCCCGTTGGCGTCAGAATAAAATAACCCAACCAGTCCTGATAAGTAATTAGCAAGAGGCTCTGGGGTTATTTATTAGTAAAACATCAAAGTTTCATGCTTATTTCGCAAGCCAACCTTCCCACTGCTTGTCATATTATTGCAGAGAGAATGTTAATTATTTGATGTTTTAAAAGCGGCTATGTGTCATTCAGGCAAATAACAGCAGGCCTGTCCTTGGTGTGCGGCAAAAGCCCGCGCTGGTGCGGTGTTGAGTTTTTTTCATATTGCTATCATCATATTTCGAATAAAAGGGATAACCTCTGCAGCGGGTTATTAAGCCAGTAATTTTTATCCGCAAAATAAGCCGGCGGCAAGCATTATTTCCATTTATTTTTCAGGGTTGCCTGAAATAGCGAATATACCGCCAGCGCAATGATGGATTTCCATCATTTCTCCGTTTTCATCGTCGGTCGTCACCTGCTTATAGTGACGCCAGACAAGACCACAGGGTGGAAAGGAGAACAAGATGGCGACAGAGCAACTGCGGTGGGGCGTGAGCCCCCTGTGCTGGACCAACGATGTACTCGAGGATTTAGGCGGTGATATTCCCCTGGATACCTGCCTGCGCGAGGCGCGGGAGGCGGGCTATCAGGGCATTGAGTTAGGACGGAAATTTCCCCGCCAGGCATCAACCCTGGGCCCGCTGCTGGCGGCGGCTGACCTGCGCCTGGCGTCCGGCTGGTACAGCGGCATGCTGGCCGACCGCAGCGTGGAAGCGGAGCTGGAGGCGGTGCGGGAGCACGCCCAGCTCCTCCGGCAGCTCGGCGCGAAGGTGATGGTTTACGGCGAATGCGGGCAACTGCCAGGTGAAACCCCGCTTGATGAGCCTATTTCGCTCTCGCCGCCGTTAAGCCGCGTCAGCCTTGCGGCGTATTGCCACAAGCTGAATACCTTTGCCGACCTGCTGCTGCGCGACTATGACCTCCAGCTGGCCTATCACCATCATCTGATGATGCTGGTGGAGCACGATGACGAGCTGGAGCGGTTTCTGTCTCACACCCATGACAACGTCGGGCTGGCGTTTGATACCGGGCACGCCTTTGTCGCCGGGGTCGAGATCCCGCGCGTATTGCACAAATATGGCCACCGTATCCGCCATCTGCATCTGAAAGACGTGCGTCCGCAGGTGCTGGGGCGTCTGTATCGGGAAAACCTGAGCTTTAACGAGGCGGTGCGCGCCGGGCTGTTTACCATCCCAGGCGACGGCTGCATCGACTATGCGCCGATCCTCGACTTTGTCCGGGACAGCGACTACCGCGGCTGGCTGATTATCGAAGCCGAGCAGGACCCGGCGATGGCGCCGCCGCTGGCCACCGCCAGCCGCGCCTATGCCTGGCTGGCGCACCATTTATCTTCCCCTTCATCGTCAGAGGAGTACGCATCATGAGCGCGCGGTTAAATATTGGCCTTATCGGCTCAGGTTTTATGGGGCAGGCACACGCTGACGCTTACCGTCGCGCGGCGATGTTCTATCCCGATCTGCCCAAGCGCCCGCATCTCTACGCGCTGGCGGATCAGGATCAGGCGATGGCCGAACGCCACGCGGCGAAACTGGGGGCGGAAAAGGCCTACGGCGACTGGCGCGAGCTGGTAAACGATCCGCAGGTTGATGTGGTGGATATCACCTCGCCGAACTATCTGCACTACACAATGGCGATGGCGGCGATCGCGGCGGGTAAACATGTCTATTGCGAGAAGCCGCTGGCGGTCAATGAGCAGCAGGCGCAGGAGATGGCGCAGGCGGCACGGCGCGCGGGGGTGAAGACCATGGTGGCCTTTAACAACATCAAAACGCCGGCGGCACTGCTGGCAAAGCAGATTATCGCCCGGGGCGATATTGGCGAACCGGTGCGCTTTCGCGGCACCTTTGATCAGGGGTTTTATAACGACCCGAACCTGCCCTGGTCCTGGCGCTGCTCGAAAACCCTCGGCGGCAGCGGGGCGCTTGGCGACCTTGGCGCCCATACCCTGTCGGTCGCCCAGTTTTTGCTGGGCGGGATCCGCGAAGTGACCGCCAGCGCGCAAACCTGCCTGCGCCAGCGTCCGGTGCCGCAGCGCGATGCCGGGTATGCCAGCCGGGTCGCGGCCGATGCCGAGTGGCGGGAAGTAGAAAATGACGATCAGGTTCAGTGCCTGGTCAATTTCGACAGCGGCGCGGCGGGAGTGATTGAGGCCTCGCGCATCGCCGCCGGGCGGATCTTCGGCGTGTTCTGGGAGGTTTCCGGCACCGAAGGCACGCTGTATATGGACGGGGAGCGCTTTAACGAACTGCAGGTATATCGCTTCAACGATGATAAACACGACCGCGGCTTTAAGACGCTGTATGCCGGGAGCCAGATCCCGGCCTATGCCGGCTTCTTCGGCTTCGATTTTGGCGGCGGTGGGCTTGGCTATTTTGACGTCAAGGTGATCGAAGTGCATGACCTGGTGCAGGGGATTTGCGGGGAGGGCGACTGCTATCCCAACTTTGAATTTGGTTTGCAGAATCAGCGCGTGCTGTCGGCGATTGAAGCCTCGATGGCCAGCCGTCGCTGGGTGAACGTGGTTAAAGACTAAGGAGCCGCTATGTTTCCGTCACACTTACCAACCCCGCGCCGCCCGGCGGCGCAGAGCATTCCCATCCTGCGCTGGGGCATTATCGGTCCTGGCTGGATCGCCGAGCGCTTTGTGCACTCATTGAAAACCTACAGCCGGCAGCAGGTGGTGGCGGTGGCTTCCCGCAGCCAGGCGAAGGCCGACCGGGTGGCCGCGGAATGGGGGATCCCCCAGGCTTACGGCCAGGTGGAGGAGATGCTGGCGCGTCCGGATATTGATGCGGTGTATATTGCGACGCCGCACAACCATCACTTTCCCGACGGCATGCAGGCGCTGAAGGCGGGCAAACATGTGCTGATAGAGAAACCCTTCGCCCTCAACCTCGGCGAAGGACGTGAGCTGCAGGCTGAAGCCGCCCGCCAGGGGAAGCTGGCGCTGGAGGCAATGTGGTGCGATTACGCGCCGAAATATGATGTGATCCGCCAGCTGCTGGAGGATGGGGCGCTCGGCGACCTGCATACCCTGCTGGCCGATCACGGCGAGTATTTCACCCCCGAGCACCGCATCTTCAATGCCGATCTTGCCGGCGGGCCGATGATGGACCTCGGCAGCTATTTGACCTCGTTTGCGCTGATGGTGGGCGGCATGCCGCAGGAGATTGTCGCCCGCGGCAGCGCCACGGCGGAGGGGCTTAACGGTCAGACGTCGATGCTGTTTAGCTGGCAGAACGGGATGCAGGGGTTGTTAAACACCACTTTGTTCAGCAACACGCCGGGCGGGGCGGTGGTGGCCGGACGCCAGGCGACCCTGACGATCGACGGCCAGTTTTACGCCCCCGGCGGCTTCACGCTCGCTGCCAGCCAGGGCGGGCAGGTGCTGCGCTGGGAAGAGCCGCGCAATCGTTACGACCAGCTGTTCTGGCAGGCGGAGCATTTTGCCTGGTGCATCGGGCAGGGGCTACGAGACTCGCCGCTGCGGCCGCTCAGTCGGGTGCTGCAGAATCTGCAGGTGATGGATGAGGTGCGGCGCCAGGTGGGCGCGGTGTTTAACGAAGAACGCTAAGGAGCCGGCCGGGCATTGGTTTGCAGATAGCGCGAGCGTATCTGCCATTGCCCGGCAAAAGGACGCGTACGATGCCTGATGTCTGTTGCCCGGCGGCGCTGCGCTTGCACGGGCCTACGATTTTACTGCAACCGTTTGATATTAAATCAGATTAATGCCTGTGTTATGTAGGCCGGGCAAGGCATCGCCGCCGCCCGGCATAAAAGCGGCTCTGCGCCCGCTGTTCTTGCCCGGCGTCGCTGCGCTTGCGCGGGCCTGGGATATCAATGCAACCGTTTGATATTACAGTGTATTGATGCCTGTGTTATGTAGGCCGGGCAAGGCGACGCCGCCGCCCGGCATAACAGCGGCTCCGCGCCCGCTGTTCTTGCCCGGCGGCGCTGCGCTTGCGCGGGCCTGGGATATCTATGCAACCGATTGATATTACGGTGTATTAATGTCTGTGTTATGTAGGCCGGGCAAGGCATCGCCGCCGCCCGGCATAAAGGCAGGTACAGCGCCTGATAGCGGTTGCATCGCACCCGCTCTGCGACAGTCGTCGACGGCGACAAACTGGCCATGCTGTAGGGACTGAACCGCCGCTTCGGCAATGGCCTGCGCCTGCAGGCCGTCCAGCAGGCCGGGCAGGTCGGCGACGGTTTCACCATTCAGGGAGCGAATAAAGGCGTCAAGATGCTGGTAATAAGATCCCTGTACCCGGCTGAACCAGTCTGGCCACAGGCCCGGCTCAATGCGCTGATTGCCGCGCCACAGGGTAGGGCCCGCCGGCGACTGGCTACCGGACTCCAGCGCGCCTTCGGCGCCCAGCAGGGTGATCCGTTCATCGTACCCGTGGCCGGTGCGGCGGGTATTGTCCAGCTGCGCCAGCGCGCCGCCGCGCATCTGCATCATCAGGATGGAGGTGTCGACATCGCCAAATTCGGCAATGTCCGGCAGGGCCAGCGCCGCGCCCATCGCTGCTACGGTGCGCACTTCATCGCCAGTGAGAAAGCGCAGGAGATCGAAGAAGTGGATCGCCTGATCGCGCATCTGGCCGCCGGAGCTGCGCAGATAGTCGAGCGGCGGCATGCTGGAGGCGCGGCAGACCATCTGCACCAGCTCGACCCGGCCGATCAGCCCTTGCTCCAGCTGGCGGCGGAGCTGCTGATGGCTGCTATCGAAGCGCCGGTTAAAGCCGACAGTGACCGGCACGTTCAGGGGGAGCACCCGCTCCACCACCTCACGGGCGCGCGCCAGGGAGAGGTCGATCGGTTTTTCGCAATAGACCGCCTTGCCCGCCCTGGCGGCGGCTTCCAGCAGTTCGGCATGCGACGGGGTTGAACTGGCGATCAGCACCGCGTCGATGGCGTCGCTATGGATCGCCTCGCTCACGGTCACCGCCCGGGCGCCATAGCGGGCGGCCAGCGCCTGGGCGCGCTCCGGGGCGGCATCGGCCACCATCGTCAGCGCACTTCCTTCATGACGGGCAAGACTGGCGGCATGAACCTGACCGATAAAACCACTGCCTACCAGGGCAAAACGTTTGCAGATCATTTTTTTCTCCAGAATGGCGAGGGGACGCTGCCACCATAATCGGTTTGCTAAACTCACTGACACTGCCGTTTTGATGGATTTCCATCATGAAGAGAGGGGCGATGAAAAACATTTCACTGGCGATGCTGGCCAGACAGATTGGCGTCGGCGTGGCCACCGTTGACCGGGTGCTGAACGAGCGCGGCGGCGTATCGCCGCAGACCACGCGCAAAGTGCTGCAGGCGGCGCGCGAGGCGGGGCTGAAGCGGATCCTGCCGGAGGAGCACCGCTTTCCCTGGCAGATTGAGGTCTTTCTCAGCAGCAATGACTCGTTCTTCTTTCCGCAGCTGGCGCAGGATTTTGCCGCCGTGGCGGATAGCCTCGGCTATCGCCGTCTGACCTTGCACCGCACCTTTGTCCCGGAGTCGCAGCCGACGACGCTGGCCCGGCGCATTGCGCGCAGTTGCCAGCAACGTCAGGGGATCATCGTCTTCGGCAATGACCATCCCGCGGTGCACGACGCGCTGCGCCGCTGCCGGGAGGCTGGCGTCCCGGCGATCACCCTGGCGACGGACCTGCCCGGCGCCGACCGACTCTGCCACGTGGGGATCAATCAGCTGCAGGCTGGCCGCACGGCGGGGTTAATGCTGGGGAGAATGACGCCGCGGCCCGGCGAGGGGCTGATGGTCAGCGGCCGGCAAGATTACAGCGCGCATCGCCTGCGCATTCAGGGGTTCCGCGAGGTGCTGAGCCAGCGCTTTCCCCACCTGCAGCTCAGCGACGTGCTGGCGGGCGAGGAGCGGCGGGAGCAGATCACCCGCCTGGTGGAGCAAGCCCTGTGCCGCAGCCGGAATATTGTTGGGATCTATAACACCGGGCTTGGCAATACCCAGATTGCCGAGGCGCTGGCCCGCCACCGCCGCGAAGGCGACGTCTGCTGGATCACCCATGAGCGTTACAACACCACCCGGCAGCAGCTGGCGAAGGGCAGCCTGGCGTTAACGCTCGATCAGAACACCCGCCAGCACGCCCAGCTGGCGATCGACCTGATGCTGCGCCATCTGGAGTCCGGCTACCAGCCGCAAACCTATGCCGACGGTAAAGTCGACTTTATCCTCTACAGCGCCGAGAACGTGGACTAAGGCGTACGGCGCCTCCCTTCCTGACAACACGGATTTCCCCGGCGGGTAAATGCCAACCCCGCCGGGAGGGATCGCTTCAAAGCGTTGTCTGCTTCTCATTTTTCGCTCATTTATGCGGCAATGTTAGATGTCTGTCAAAATTCTGTTACTGCATAGTTTTAAAATTTTCATTTCAGTTATTTACTTATAAAAGTTTCAAATGTCTTGTTAATGAAATAAATGGTCTGAAATCCAGGTTGCGGCGTAAATGGACTGATGTTTCAAAATAGTGATGATAAAACAGCCGTTATTTGTGATTTAGATCACGATGGAGTGCGAGAGGTGCCGCAGCGTCGTCGATATACCAGCAGACATTTGCCGCAACGTAACTGAAATTAATTTTTCATTTTGTTTCATTCACCGGCGTACCTACAAAATCAAGGATCAACTATGAATATTAAGAAAACGATTGTTGCCTCTTTGTTAGCCTGCATGCTGCCTGCGGTGGTTATGGCAAAAGATGTCTCCATTGGCGTCTCGATGGCGCTGTTTGACGATAACTTCCTGACGATCCTGCGTACCTCGATGCAAAAAGAGATGAAAAAAGATGG
>OIEU01000531.1_pt1 | contig 16320 bp, 21 predicted proteins | sample 1581831 | NCBI WGS metagenome assembly OIEU01 (sample SAMN03281007, study PRJEB24777) | human gut metagenome | isolation source: fecal sample PR166 from 1 month old female Malay infant, vaginally...
CGTGGGTGGAGAAAAACATCAGAGTGCCGCTGACCGAACCCCAGAAAGCGGGGATCGCGTCATTCTGTCCGTACAACATTGGTCCCGGTAAGTGTTTCCCGTCGACGTTTTACAGACGAATTAATGCAGGTGATCGAAAAGGTGCCTGCGAAGCGATTCGCTGGTGGATTAAGGACGGTGGCAGAGACTGCCGTATTCGCTCAAATAACTGTTACGGTCAGGTATCCCGTCGTGACCAGGAGAGCGCGCTGGCGTGCTGGGGTATCGACAGATAAGCAGAATATTTTGCTGAAAAATGAGGAATGACCACGCGGGCGGATAACACGAAATCCTGCGAACTGACAAAAACTAAGTGAATAAAAGTAAAAACCCCGTTTGTTGGCTGCAAGCGGGGTTTTGTGTTTTCTGACCTTGAGTAAGGCAAGGGAGAAATTATGGTGAGGGAGGTGCTTTCCCTGTGAGGAAGTATAAAAGATTCTTTCTGAGGTTGTCCATTATGAAAGGCATTGAAGTGGAGACGCCAGCCTGTCTGGATTTAACAAGAGCGGCAGCCTTTGCCATTCGTATTATAGCCATTGCTGTTCTGATCTGGGCAATCCGTTGGTGGTGAAATGAACCGCGTTCTGTGTGTGGTCATCATTGCTCTGCTGGTGGCCTGTGGTGCGCTTAGTCTGGGGCTGAATCATTACCGCGATAACGCCATCACTTACAAAGCGCAGCGCGATAAAAAAGCCAGAGAGCTGGAGCTGGCAAATGCAACCATTACTGATATGCAGCAGCGCCAGCGTGATGTTGCTGCACTTGATGCCAGATACTCGAGGGAATTAGCCGATGCGAGAGCTGAAAATGAAACTCTGCGCGCTGATGTTGCCGCTGGTCGTAAGCGCCTGCGGATCAACGCCACCTGCCCCGGTACCGTGCGTGAAGCCACCGGCACCTCCGGCGTGGATAATGCAACCGGCCCCCGACTGGCAGACACCGCTGAACGGGATTATTTCACTCTCAGAGAGCGGTTGATGCTGATGCAGAAGCAGCTGGAAGTGGCGCAGGAATATATCCGCACTCAGTGCCTGAAATAAGTTTTGCTGATGCGCGGTATTGTCGCCGTATCCCCGCATTAACAGAGACCGCAGCCCGACAGGGAGACTCCTCTGCGCGAGTGTGCGGGGATAATCAAAAACGATACACACCGGGGTTTACCGCGTTAACGGAGCGCGGCGTTGTCCCCTCATGGTCGCTGGTCCGGTGCGATGGTGGAAGAAACCGGACGATGTGTTACCTCGCAAGCCCTGTTATGTCATGTGTCTGATTTGTGATTTAAGCCGGATAATTGTCGTTGCCATTAAGCAGAGGATTAATGATCGACAGGGTGGCATTGTTAGAATAAGACTTATTCTTATCTGTGCCGGGAATGAAAATGAAAAGAAATCTTCCGTTAATTATTTTGTTGTCTTCTCTGGTTATGGGCTGTACGCAACATAAAACAGATATGCCCCGACAGTTGGTTAAGGCATTACCACAATATCCGGCCTATGCAGCGGCAAATTATATAAAGGGACGGGTTGATGTGAAGTTTGATATTGGTGCTGATGGTACTGTCACCCGAATTGAGTTTATCCGTTCAGAGCCGCACCATTTGTTTGATGAGCAGGTTGTAAAGGCGATGGCAAAATGGCGATTTGAGAAGGACAGGCCGTGTAAAGGCGTGAAGAAAACGTTTATCTTTAGTCCTTCTGCACCCTGATTATTTCATCAGAAATTAATTATCACTCTGTTGTTATTCTGTACATCCCGGCAGGGTAAGTCTTGTTCCGTCGGATATGAAGATGAAATATTGTTGGAGGACGGTGGGTACCTGCTCCTGTAACCGAACGTTCATTTCTCGTTATTTGTCATGCTGGCCGGGCAACAGATGCGTTGCATCTGTTGCCAGCCTTCTCCTGCAGGCTTCAATAACCCACGCTGAAAAGTTACCGGATCCTTTATGCTCAAGGGCGATGTTGATCTGTTCAATCATGTGATTGGGGAAACGGATATTGCGGGTTGTGGTTCTGCGGGTCCGGTTTTTCGATGACATATTTATTTCCTTTACTGATTGCCATATGACGGGGATTTTACATGGCTCAGCTTCGTACACTCCAGAGCAGAATCAAAACACTGAATACCCGACGGGTGAATATTCTGAAGGGGGAGCAGCGTCGTGTCAGTGGCAGTGCACGTGCGTCATATCTGGCTCAGGGACGCCGGGCAGTGCTGTATCTGTGGTCGTGTGGTTGACCTCTGTGACAGTGAACTTGATCACCGAATTGCACTTCAGTTCGGTGGTGGTAATGAGGAGACGAATCTCTGGACGCTCTGTACCGAATGCCATCGACAAAAGTCTGCTCGTGAAGCGGCGGGTGGTATGCCGGACCCGACGCTGCCGGAGGTGTCCGGAGGTAGTGGCAGAGCGGACGACATCATCGGACTGTAACCCGACCCGGGGGGGGTATCATCCGGCGTAAAAAACGATCGCTTTGGACACCGCGCCCCCTCTCACGCAGAGAAAAAATTCCCGTTTCAGGGCAGTTAACATGTTAACTGGCTGCCCGGGCATTTTTGCGGTTTTTATCTTTATTATTCAGTTTGTTGTGCGAAAAAAATGTTAACTGGCTTTTTCAGAAAATGTTAACCAGGCAGCAGTTAACATTTGCGGCATGAGACGCCGGGAAAAATGGGCTGAACCATACCCGGCTGAGTGCGTTCTGGACCCGGGAGGAGGCTGTGCTGACAACGCAAAAACGAAAATTTGCGCTGGCGCTCATGTCCGGGAAAAACAAAACAGCGTCAGCCATTGCCGCCGGTTATTCGGCGAAGACCGCCAGGGTTAAAGGCTCGCAGCTGGCAAAAGATCCGGAGGTGCTCGCGTTTATAGCCCGTAAACAGTGCGAAACGGTGGAGGTGGATGAGGTTCCTGTTTACCGGCAGAAAAAATCAGAGCAGGAGGATAAACCCCGTCGCCGTGAGGCGGCTGCAATACCACAGCCGGACGAAAACAATCCGGAGATGCCACCGCCCGCGGTGATGTCTCATGGTATTGAATATATGGAGGATGGTCTTCCCGATCCGGTGAAAGCTATGGGGCAGATCCTGGTGGAAAACCTCAGCATTGATCCGAAACTGGCACTGGATGCGGCCTGGCGACTGGCGCAGTTCACACACCATAAAAAAGGCGATGCCGGTAAAAAATCGGCAAAAGGTGATGCCGCGAAAAAAGCGGCTAACCGTTTTGCGGTACCACCACCACCACGACTGGTGGTGAATAACGATAATGAGGGCAACGGATGATACCTGTATGGAGCACGGCCTGCCCGGACTGGGCAGAGCGCCTGAAAAAGGGGCTGTCGATTATTCCGGCTCCGATTTATCCGGACCAGGCCGCACATGCCCTGGCGATTTTTAAACAACTGCGGATTGTGGATGCACCGGGTAGCCCGACGTTCGGGGAGTCCTGTGCACAGTGGGTGTTTGACCTAGTGGCGGCTCTGTTTGGCTCCTACGATGCGCAGACCGGTGTCCGCCATATCAAGGAAGTGTTCATTCTGATACCCAAAAAAAACAGCAAGTCCACACTGGCCGCCGGGATCATGATGACGGCGCTGTTACTGAACTGGCGGCAGGCGGCGGGTTACACGATTCTGGCCCCGACTGTGGAGGTGGCAGCCAACGCCTTCAATCCTGCCAGGGATATGGTACGACGGGACGATGATCTGGATGACCTCTGTCAGGTGCAGACACATATCCGGACCATCACCCACCGGGTGACGGACACCACCCTGAAGGTGGTGGCAGCCGATCCGAATACGGTGTCCGGTATCAAGTCCGTGGGGACGCTGATTGATGAGTTGTGGCTGTTTGGCAAGCAGTACAAGGCGGAGGACATGTTACGTGAAGCCATCGGCGGGCTTGCCTCCCGCCCGGAAGGGTTTGTGGTGTATACGACCACCCAGTCGAATGAACAGCCAGCCGGGGTGTTCAGACAGAAACTGCAGTACGCCCGGGATGTGCGCGACGGCAAAATTAATGATCCGCACTTTCTGCCGGTGATATTTGAACACCCTCCTGAAATGGTGGAAAGCGGGGCTCACCTGCTGATGGAAAACCTCGCCATGGTCAATCCGAATCTCGGCTATTCAGTGGATGAGGCCTTTCTGTACCGGGAGTACCGTAAAGCCCGGGAAGCCGGTGAAGAGACATTCCGGGGGTTCATGTCAAAACACGCCAATGTGGAAATTGGTCTTGCCCTGCGCTCTGACCGCTGGGCGGGGGCTGATTTCTGGGAAGAGCAGGGCCGTTGTATCAGCCTGGACGATATCCTGCGTCGTGCTGATGTGGTGACGGTGGGGATTGACGGCGGAGGGCTGGATGATCTGCTGGGGATGTATGTGATTGGGCGTGACCGGGAGACCCGCGAATGGCTGGGCTGGGGCCATGCCTGGGCGCATGAAACCGCGGTGGTCCGACGGAAGAGCGAGGCGTCCCGGTTTCAGGATCTTGTTGCCTGTGGAGATATGACCATTGTCCGGCGTGTCGGGGATGACACGGCGGAAGTGGCGGAATATGTGCGTCGCATTCATGAGGCTGAGTTACTGGACCATATCGGTATTGACCCGTCAGGGGTGGGGCAGATTCTGGATTCACTGGCGGAAGCCGGGATCCCCGACGGAATTGTGGTGGGGATAAGCCAGGGCTGGAAACTGGGCGGGGCCATTAAAACCACCGAGCGCAAACTGGCTGAAGGGGTGCTGGTGCATGGTGACCAGCCCCTGATGGCCTGGTGTGTCGGCAATGCCCGGGTGGAGCCTAAAGGTAACGCCATTCTTATCACCAAACAGGCCAGTGGACGGGGAAAAATTGACCCGCTGATGGCGCTGTTCAATGCGGTCTCCCTGATGTCCCTTAACCCGGAACCGAAAAAGAAAGAATATGCGGTTTTTTTCATATAACCCTGTTCACACTGTAACCATCACGAACCGCTCCGGCGGTTTTTTTATTTTCAGGAGGCTGATGTGACTCTTAAACGGGCCTGTTCCCTGCTGACGGTGAAATCCTTCAGTGAGGATGAACGGGTGATCACCGGGATTGCGTCAACGCCTTCTCCGGATCGGGATGGTGACATCCTGGAGCCGGAGGGGGCGGAGTTTGGCAGTACGATCCCGTTTCTCTGGCAGCATGACCATTCCCGCCCTGTAGGCCAGTGTACGGTGCGCCGGGTCAGCGAAGGGCTGGAAATCACGGCAACACTGGTGAAGCCCGTACCGGATATGCCGTCGCAACTGGCTGCCCGGCTGGATGAGGTCTGGGCGGCCATTAAGACCGGGCTGGTCAGGGGGCTGTCCGTGGGCTTCCGTCCCCATGAATACACCTTTCTGGACGGAGGCGGACTGCATTTTCTGCGCTGGGAACTGATGGAGGTGTCTGCCGTCACCGTGCCCGCGAATGCGGAATGCACCATCCGGACCATTAAATCTTACGACCGCCCGTTTTCTGCCGCGTCCGGCAACCGGAAACCGGTGGTGAAAATCGCATCTTCTGCCGGCGCTGCGGCACAGTCAACAACCGTTTTTCATAAGGAAAAGACCATAATGAATATTGGCGAACAGATTAAAAGTTTTGAAAACAAGCGTGCGGCGCTGGCAGCCTCCCTTGAGGAGGTCATGACCAAAGCCGCAGAGGAAGGCCGCACACTGGATGTGGAAGAGGAAGAGCACTACGACAACACCGCAGCGGAAATCCGTCAGGTGGATGCGCACCTGAAGCGTCTGCGTGAACTGGAAACCAGTAAGGCCGCCACGGCACAGCCGGTGAAACAGGCCGGTAACGGGAATGTGGCCACGGTGGCTTCAGCGCCGGTGATCCGTGTTGAGCAGAAACTGGAGAAGGGGATTGGTTTCGCCCGCTTTGCCAAATCACTGGCCGCGGCTAAAGGTGTCCGCTCTGAAGCCCTGGAAGTGGCCCGTCGTCAGTATCCGGATGACAGCCGTCTGCATCATGTCCTGAAGTCGGCGGTGGGGGCAGGGACCACCACGGACCCACAGTGGGCAGGCAGCCTGTCTGAATATCAGGAATATGCGCAGGACTTTATTGATTATCTGCGTCCGCAGACCATTATCGGGCGATTTGGTCATGGCGGGATCCCGGCACTTCGTCAGGTGCCGTTCAATATTCGCGTGCATGCCCAGGTGTCCGGTGGTGCTGCCGGCTGGGTGGGGCAGGGTAAGGCCAGACCCCTGACGAAGTTTGATTTTGAATCCATCACCTTCAGTCATGCGAAGGTGGCGGCTATTGCGGTACTGACGGAAGAGCTGATCCGTTTTTCCAGTCCTGCCGCCGATGCGCTGGTCCGTAATGCACTGGCGGAAGCGGTGGTGGCGCGTCTGGACACAGACTTTGTGGACCCGAAAAAAGCGACGGTGGCCGATGTTTCCCCTGCGTCCATCACCCATGATGTGAAGGGCACGGCATCAACCGGTAACCCGGATACGGATGCGGAAGCCGCGTTTGGTCAGTTTGTGGCAGCAAACCTGCAGCCCACCGGTGCGGTCTGGCTGATGTCCAGCACAAATGCCCTGGCGCTGTCCATGCGTAAAAATGCGCTGGGTCAGAAGGAATATCCGGACATGACCCTGCTTGGCGGCACCTTCCAGGGCCTGCCGGTGATTGTCTCCCAGTACGTGGGTGACCAGCTGGTGCTGGTGAATGCGCCGGATATTTATCTGGCTGATGACGGCGGTGTGGCGGTGGATATGTCCCGTGAAGCGTCACTGGAGATGCAGTCTGAACCGACCAGCGACAGCAGCACACCGTCACCGGTGGAGCTGGTCTCCATGTTCCAGACCGGCAGCGTGGCCATCCGTGCGGAGCGCTGGATCAACTGGCGTCGTCGCCGTACCGCGGCAGTGGCGGTGATCACCGGTGTGAACTACGGAACTGCGTCCGGCGGCTGAGTCTGATGAGGAGGGCGGGAGGCGCGAGCTTCCCGCAGTAACTGATGGCAAAAATCCAGTATCTGCAGGGCACGCATGATGCCCGGGCCGGGGATATCCGTGATGTGGCACAGCCGTGTGCGGAGGTGCTGGTTCGCCTGGGGAAGGCGGAGTACATCACAGTGCGACGTCCGGCAGGTCAGAAAAAGAAACGTGATGCGGAGCATGGCGAATGTGGAACCTTTTGTGGCGAACCCGAAAAAACCAGAAATCAGGACGTGATGTAAAAGAGGTGGGCTGGACCAGCCTGTTTCAGGCGGTGGCTGAGCCTTTTGCCGGTGCCTGGCAGCAGGGTGTGAAAGCCGATCCGGAAACCGTTTTGTCCTTTCACGCGGTGTTTTCTTGCATTTCGCTGATATCCCAGGATATCGCCAAAATGCGGCTGCGCCTGATGCAGACCGATACACAGGGGATCCGCCGTGAAAAACGGCAGGGGGATATTGCCCGTCTCTGTCGTCGTCCCAATGCACAGCAGAATCGTATCCAGTTTTTTGAACTGTGGCTGAACGCCAAACTGCGTCACGGCAATACGGTGGTGCTGAAAATCCGTAACTCCCGGGGGCAGATCAAAGAACTGCGTATTCTGGACTGGAGCCGGGTTGAACCTCTGGTGGCGGATGACGGCGAGGTGTTCTATCGCATTACACCGGACCGGAACTGCGGGATCACTGAGGCGGTGACGGTGCCTGCCAGGGAAGTGATCCACGACCGGTTTAACTGTTTTTTTCATCCGCTTGTGGGGCTGCCGCCGGTGTATGCTGCCGGGCTGGCGGCCACGCAGGGGCATCATATTCAGGCAAATTCAACGTCTTTTTTCAGAAATGGCGGCAGGCCGTCCGGGGTGATTGAGATCCCCGGCAGTATTACGGAAGAAAATGCGAAAAAACTGAAGAGCAACTGGGACAGCGGGTATACAGGCGAAAATGCGGGGAAAACGGCCATTCTGAGCAACGGGGCAAAATACAACCCCACGACGTTTTCACCGGTGGATGCGCAGACGGTGGAACAACTGAAGATGACTGCTGAAATTGTCTGTTCGGTGTTCCGTGTCCCGGCCTACAAGATTGGCGTGGGACAACCGCCTTCCAGTGACAACGTGGAGGCGCTGGAGCAGCAGTATTATTCCCAGTGCCTGCAGACGCTGATTGAGTCCATTGAACTGTTACTGGATGAGGCGCTGGAAACGGGGGAAAACGAGAGTACAGAATTTGATGTCACCACGCTGCTGAGAATGGACAGTGAGCGGCGCATGAAAACGCTGGGGGATGCGGTGAAAAATACGCTTCTCACGCCCAATGAGGCCCGTAAACGGGAGAACCTGCCGCCTCTGGCCGGCGGTGATGCACTGTATCTTCAGCAGCAGAACTACAGTCTGGAGGCGCTGTCCCGTCGTGATGCCCGTGAGGATCCGTTCGCGTCGACCGGGAAAACAGTTTCATCACAACTGCCTGACGGCGCATCTGACGGTAATAAGGCCATAAGCGAAACAGAGCGTGATGCGGTGAAGGCGATGTTCAGGGGGATACTGCGAAAATGACAGAGCGTGAACTGTCCATTATCCGTGCGCTGGGTGAAGAATTCGCCACGGTGCTGGCGGATTTACAGCGCACATTTGAGGAGAAGATGGCCGCACAGTCGGGGGCGTTTGAAGAGAAACTGGCTTCCCTGTCTGCTCTGTTACAGAAGCATGTGACGGTGGATGAGGTGCGCCCTGTTCTGCAGGCGATGATGAATGACGCCGTGGGGGCCATTCCGGTACCGCGCGATGGTCGTGATTATGATCCGGAGGTGCTGCAGCAGGCGGTGAATGATGCGGTCGCGAAAATACCGGTACCGGCGGACGGTAAAAGTGTCACTGCGGATGATGTACGCCCGATGATCGAGCAGATGGTGAAGGACGCAGTGAGTCATATCCCTGCTCCGCGCGATGGTCGTGATTATGATCCGGAGGTGCTGCTGAGGGCGGTGAATGACGCTGTCGGAAAACTTCCGGTACCGGCAGATGGAAAAAGTATCACACCGGATGATGTGCGTCCGATGCTCGAGCAGATGGTGACGGATGCCGTGAGTCATATCCCCGTTCCGCGCGACGGTCGTGACTACGATCCGGAAGTTCTGCAGAAGGCGGTTCTGGATGCGGTGAGTGCCCTGCCGGCTCCACAGGACGGGCGTGATGCCACGGCACTGGAAATATTCCCGGCGATTGATGAGCAAAAATCCTTTCCCCGGGGCACGTATGCCACACACCAGGGCGGACTCTGGCGGGCGTATGAAAAAACGCACGGGATGCGGGGATGGGAATGCCTGGTTGACGGGGTGGCCGATATTGACGTCAGCATGACCGGCGAACGGTCGTTCACTGTGGTGGTCCGGCAGAGCAGTGGCCAGTGTACGGAAAAAACATTTTCCCTGCCGGTGATGCTCTATCGCGGTGTATTCAGAACCGGCGAAACCTACCACCCCGGCGATACGGTGACGTGGGGGGGCTCGTTGTGGCACTGCAACAGCATGACCGGTGATAAACCCGGAGAAGCTCATTCATCAGGCTGGACCCTGGCTGCAAAACGAGGGCGGGATGCAGGAGGTGGAAAGTGACAGCATTACTGACACTGGAAGAAATCAAGGCTCATCTGCGTGTTGACCATGACGCGGATGATGACATGCTGATGGACAAGGTTCGTCAGGCTACAGCTGTGCTGCTGGCCTACATTCAGGGCAGCCGGGATAAGGTAATCCGTGAGGACGGTGAACTGATCCCGGGCGAGGCATTAACCCGGATGAAGGGGGCTGCCATGCGCCTGACCGGGATGTTGTACCGGAATCCGGATCTTGCTGAGCGGGAAGACCTCGTGCAGGGGGAACTGCCGTTTTCTGTGTCCGTGCTGATTTACGATTTGCGTTGTCCGACGGTGTTATGAGGAGGGGGGGGATGGCAATATCTGCAGGTCGTCTGACACAGATGATAAGTGTTCTGAACCCGGTGTTAACCCGTAATGCTGCCGGAGAAATGACGGAAGAGTGGGTGTCATGCGGGAAAATTCATGCGGATATCCGGGGCAGGAGCAGCCGGGAGCGGATGCAGTCCGGTGCGGAAATGGCGCAGGCGGAAATCCGCATCTGGGTGCGCGGTCCGTCAGGACGGAAAATCACGGCGGCGTCACGACTGCATGTGCTGAGCGGCCCGTGGCGTGACCGAATTCTGAATGTTGTCGGGGGGCCGGTGCCGGATGCGACCGGCGGGCGTCTGGAAATTCTCTGTCGGCTGGGAGGGGAAAAATGATCGAAACCCTGCTGGATTTTTCGGGGCTTGAGGATATCAGTCGCGATTTGCAGCTTCTGAGTGGTGCGGAAAACAACCGGGTGTTGCGTGAGGCAACCCGTGCGGGGGCGAATGTACTGAAGAACGAAGTGGTGTCACGGGCACCGGTGCGCAGGGGAAAACTGCGCCGCAATGTGGTGGTTCTTTCCCGGCGTTCCCGCGATGGCGGGATGGAATCCGGTGTGCATATCCGTGGTGTTAATCCGGACACCGGCAACAGTGATAACACCATGAAGGCGGATAATCCCCGCAATGCCTTCTACTGGCGGTTTGTGGAAATGGGTACCGTGAATATGCCACCACACCCGTTTGTGCGCCCGGCGTTTGATGTGCGCAGTGAACAGGCAGCCCGGGTGGCGATTGCGCGGATGAACCGGGCAATTGATGAGGTACTGAGACGATGACGGAGACGGATTTGTACCCACATCTGGCGCATCTTGCGGGAGGGCAGGCGTATCCGTATGTGGTTCCCCTGCAGGATGGCAGACCCTCTGTATCGTTACCGTGGGTGGTTTTCAGCCTGATTTCATCGGTGTCTGCGGACGTGATGGGCGGACAGGCAGAGTCATCGGTGTCGGTGCAGATTGACGTTTATGCGGTGACGGTCACACAGGCGCGTCAGATACGTCAGCAGGCCCGTGAGTCCATCATGTCGCTGGCCCCGGAATCGGTCAGTGAAATGCAGGACTATATTCCGGAAAACCGCTGTTACCGTGCAACCCTGGAGTTTCAGGTCACGGTGTGACTTTTTCTTTTTTTCTACAAAACCCATACCCCGCCGCGTGCGGGTTTTTTATTATCAGGAGGCAGAATGTCTGCTTTGTATGAACGCTCACAGCTGACGCAGGTGATGATTTCATCTGCCCCGGCGACTGCTGAAACTATGGATAAGGCGGAATATCTGCGCCTGGACTGCACCATCAAGGAAGTCCAGTTCACCGCCGGTCAGAAACAGGATATTGATGTGACCACGCTCTGCTCCACAGAGCAGGAGAACATCAACGGTCTGGGGGCGTCGTCTGAGATTTCCATGTCGGGTAATTTTTATCTGAATCAGGCCCAGAACGCCCTGCGTGATGCCTATGACAATGACTCGTTGTATGCGTTTAAGGTGCAGTTTCCGTCCGGTAAGGGCTTTAAGTTCCTGGCGGAAGTGCGTCAGCACACCTGGTCATCCGGTACCAACGGCGTGGTGGCAGCAACGTTTTCACTGCGTCTGAAAGGCAAAACGGTGTCCTATGTGGTACCGCTGGCGTTTGTTAAAAAGCCGGAGGCGAAGCTTACCGTGAATACCGGTGCGCTGCTGACAATGTCAGTCAGTGTCAACGGGGGAACGCCGCCTTATAAATACGCCTGGAAGAAGGATGGTCAGCCGGTCGAGGGACAGACTACTGACACTTTCAGTAAAGCCAATACGCAGTCAGGTGATAAGGGGGCTTATACCTGCATGGTAACGGATTCTGCAGAACAGCCGCAGAGAATTACCTCTGACGCGTGCACGGTAACGGTAAATGGCGCAGGTTGATAAGGATAATCCGATGGCAAAAGATCTGAAAACACTGGCGCTGGCCAGACTGTCCGGATTTCGTCATAAAACGGTGAAGGTGCCGGAATGGGGGAATGTCAGCGTGGTGCTGCGCGAGCCTTCGGCAGAGGCCTGGTATCTTTGGCGGGAAGTTCTTAATGGCGATGATGCGGGTGACGATACCCTGTCGGTGGTGGCAAAAACCCGCCGTAACCTGGAGGCGGATGTGACGTTGTTCTGTGATGTTCTGTGTGATAAGGACATGAAACGTGTGTTCACCGCAGATGATCGCGAGCAGGTGCTGGCTGTCTATGGTCCGGTGCATGCCCGGTTGCTGCGTCAGGCACTGGAACTGATCACCGATGCTGAGTCGGCAAGAAAAAAGTAGCCCGCCCGGAAATTCGCTTTCTGATGCGACTTGCGCTCCGTCTGGGGCGCACCTTATCCGAACTGCGCCACAGTCTGAGTGCGAGCGAGGCGATGATGTGGATGGAGTTCGACAGGGTGTCCCCGCTGGGCGATGAGCGCGGGGATATCCGTAATGCGCAGATCGTGAAAGCGGTTTTCGGGGCGCAGGGGATGAATGTTTCACTGAAGGACGCCATGCTCTGCTGGGGCGAGGATGAGGACAAGCCGGAAGCGGATCCTTTTGCGGGACTGGAAGACGCGCTGAGCCTTGCTGCACAGTCATAAATGATGAGAACCGCTGAGGCGGTTTTTTTTCGTCCGGAGAAAGGTGAATGGCGACGTTACGTGAACTGATTATCAAAATTTCGGCAAATTCGCAGTCATTCCAGTCGGAGATCCAGCGGGCTTCCCGCATGGGCAGTGAATATTACCGGACCCTGTAGAATGGCGGGCGTCAGGCTGCCGCAGTCGCCCGGGAGCAGCGACGCGCCCTGGCTGAGCTGAACAGCCAGTTGACGGAAATTCGCGGTTCTGCTGTCGGAGTGGCTGGCGCATTTGCCGGTGCCTTTGCCACCGGACACCTGATTTCACTGGCGGATGAGTGGAGTTCCGTAAATGCCCGTCTGAAACAGGCGTCGCAGTCATCCGATGAATTTTCGTCATCACAGAAAGTGCTGATGGATATCAGTCAGCGGACAGGTACCGCGTTTTCGGATAATGCGGCCCTGTTTGCCCGTTCGGCTGCCTCGATGCGTGAATATGGTTACAGTGCTGATGATGTGCTGAAGGTGACGGAGGCCATTTCGACAGGACTGAAACTGTCAGGGGCTGGAGTTGCGGAATCCGGTTCGGTGATCACCCAGTTCAGCCAGGCACTGGCACAGGGTGTACTGCGTGGCGAAGAATTTAATGCTGTTAACGAAAATGGCGACCGGGTGATCCGCGCGCTTGCTGCGGGGATGGGGGTGGCCCGTAAAGATCTGAAGGCAATGGCGGATGACGGAAAACTGACAGCGGATAAAGTGGTCCCCGCGTTAATCAGCCAGCTGGGGATATTACGTGATGAATATGCGGCCATGCCGGAAACGGTTTCCGGTAGTATCACAAAGGTGGAAAACGCCTTTATGGCCTGGGTGGGCGGTGTGAATGAGGCCAGCGGCTCGACGAAAACGCTCTCCGGCGTGCTGAATGGTGTGGCCGGACATATTGATAATGTGGCCGCGGCGGCGGGCGTGCTGGTTGCTGTCGGGGTGGCCCGGTACTTTGGCAATATGGCCGCAGGCGTGGGAAAGGCCACCACAGAGCTGATCGCGGCGAAGTCCGGGACGGTTGCCCTGGCAGCCGCACAGGCAGATGCGTCTGTTCAGGTGCAGCGTAAGGCGGCAGCTGACGCGCTGGCGGCAGAACGTGCCTGGCAACTGGCACAGGCTGAACTTGCACTGGCCAGAAACACCAGTGCGGAGGCGCTGGCCACACAGAATGCCGTCGCAAAACGCCGGGCCATGATTGTGGCCAATGCCGCACTGGTACAGTCGAATCAGGCGGTGGCGGCCTCGAGGAAGGCGCTGGAGAATGCCACGTCGGTTACGGGAATGCTGAAAAGTGGCGCGGCATCCCTGCTTTCGCTTGTCGGCGGGATACCCGGTTTACTGATGCTGGGAGCCGGTGCCTGGTACACGGTGTACCAGAATCAGGAACAGGCCAGGGAGTCCGCCCGTCAGTATGCATCGACGATTGATGAAATCCGGGCAAAGGTACCGGGAATGACCCTTCCGGAACTGGCTGATAATGAGGGTAAAACCCGCGAGGCACTGGAAGAGCAGAATCGTCTGATTGCTGAGCAGGAAAGTAAAGTCCGGGGACTGAAAACACAGATTGCTGACTATCAGCGCTGGCTGCAGGAAAATCCACAGGGTGGTTCAGGTGCGGAGATTATAACCCACGGCCTTGCGGAGGCAACCGGCAGGCTGGCGGTCGAGCAGTCACGCCTGACACAGATACAGGAAAAGGCGAAGTCTGTACAGGAAACGCTGGCGTCACTGGAATACAACCGTGTGGCGAGGATACGTGAGGAGGCGGCAGAGCAGAACAGGGCATACCAGGCATTACTGCAGACGAATGTTCAGCATACGGAATTCAACCGTCTGCTGGGGCTGGGGAATGAACTGCTTCAGCAGCGGCAGGGACTGGTGAATGTGCCGTTACGGCTGCCACAGGCCACTCTGGATGATAAACAGCAGAGTGCCCTGACAAAAACAGAGCGTGAGCTGGCCCTGTCCAGACTGAAAGGGGAAGAAAAAGAGCGTGTCCGACTGGGGTATGCGGCGGATGACCTCGGTTTTGTGGGTGATCCGTATCAGGAGGCGAGACAACGTTATATCAGTAATGCCTTGGAAGCCTGGCGCAATAACGAGGCGAATAAAACCAAATCCCGGGGTGGAAAATCAGAGACGGAAAAAGCGGAAGACAGTTTTTCCCGGCTACTGAAGCAGCAGAAAGAGCAACTGGCACTGGCGGGTCAGAATACAGAGCTGGCGAAGCTGAAGTACCAGACAGCGCAGGGCGAACTGAAAACCCTGACGGAGATACAGAAGCAGGAACTGCTGCGCAATGCGGCCCTGATTGACCAGCAAAAAATCCGGGAACAGTTGCGATCCCGGGAAGAGACCCTGAAGAATGATAATGTGGCTGCGCGTGCATCAAATGAAGCCGAACTGCTGGGGTACGGGCAGGGAGAACGAGCCAGGGAACGCATGCGGGAGTTGCAGCAGATCCGCGACAGCTTCCGCCAGAAGGATGCGGACCTTCAGTCTCAGTATCAGACCGGGGATATCAGTGAGGATTTTTACAGACAGGCACGGGCACAGAACGCGCAGTATCTGAGCGAACGCCTTAAGGACCAGGCAGCCTTTTATGCCGAATCGGATGCGCAGCGTGCGGACTGGCAGAAAGGCTTGCAGGAGGGGCTCAGTAACTGGGTGGACAATGCATCCGATTACGCCTCTCAGGCAGCACAGCTGGCAACGGAGGGGATTTCAGGACTGGTGAATAACATCACGGAGATGCTGAACGGAAACAAAGTGGAATGGCGCAACTGGGCCTCATCCGTACTGCAGGAAATCTCAAAAGTTCTTATGAATGCCGCGATTGTCAACGGAATTAAGACGGCGGCAAACGGTATGTCCGGTGCGGGAGGATTTATTGGCAGCATTGGTGACTGGCTGGGCGGTGCGGTGGCCAATGCAAAAGGCGGCGTGTATACCTCGGCAAACCTGAGTGCGTACAGCAACAGCATTGTGGACACGCCCACGTACTTTGCGTTTGCAAAAGGGGCCGGGCTGATGGGGGAAGCCGGACCTGAAGCCATTATGCCCCTGACCCGGGCGGCGGATGGCTCGCTGGGCGTACGCGCGGTGGGCAGTATGAACGGCAGTGCCGGTCTGGTGTATTCCCCGGTCTACCACATCGCCATTCAGAATGACGGGGCTAACGGACAGATAGGGCCGGAGGCGGCAGGCAGTCTTGTGCAGCTGATTGACCAGCGGGTGCAGGCGGTGATGCTGTCCATGCGACGTGACGGAGGAATGCTGAGTGGCTGAGATAAAAACGCTGCATCTGGTCCCGCGTGAAGGGATGCAGGTGAGTGAGAAACCGTCGGTGGTGAGGGTTCGGTTTGGTGACGGTTATGAACAGCGCCGACCGACGGGACTTAATGCCAGACTGAAGACGTTTCAGGCGGTGTTCCGGGTGACGGATGAGTCAACCCGGCGCTGGCTGGATGAATTTTTATCCTGGCATGGTGGTTACCGTGCCTTTTTGTGGCGACCGCCGAAACATAACCGGACGGTGAGGGTGGTGTGTCGGGAGTGGAGCGTCACGGATAACGCCCGGTACAGTGATTTCAGCTGTACGATTGAGCAGGTGGTGAACTGATGCAGGATATTCACGAAGAAAGTCTGAACGAGTCGGTTAAGTCAGAGCAGTCACCGCGGGTGGTACTCTGGGAAATCGACCTGACGGTGCAGGGCGGTGAGCGGTATTTT
>OIEU01000570.1_pt1 | contig 15584 bp, 8 predicted proteins | sample 1581831 | NCBI WGS metagenome assembly OIEU01 (sample SAMN03281007, study PRJEB24777) | human gut metagenome | isolation source: fecal sample PR166 from 1 month old female Malay infant, vaginally...
CCGTCTGCGTTTCTCCGGCCCTAAGACATCAATCATCTGTTCTCCAATGACTAGTCTAAAAACTAGTATTAAGACTATCACTTATTTAAGTGATATTGGTTGTCTGGAGATTCAGGGGGCCAGTCTACCGTTTCGTTATACTGTCCGTATCGGAACCATGAGAACTCAGTTGCATTCCAGCCATGATCCAGAATATGTGCATTTTTTTGCCTGATAGTTTCTTTTTTTATTCGCTCATGTTTAAGGCATAACAGGCAGATAAATAATGTCAGAAAAAGAAAGCTAATAATGAGAGCAAGAGCGATATAGTCTGTCATAGGGTAATACATATTCTCTCCGGTAGAAGAAGGGCCGCAAACGCGGCCCGGGCTGTTATCAGAAAGAGTAACGGAAGTTGGCGTTGATCGCGTTATCCACGTTGTATTTACCAAATGCCGATTTCTCAAACTCAAGACCGAAGCGAAGATTATCGCGAATTTCGGCGTTGAGACCAACATTCATGAGCATACGACCGTCTTTTTCACCTTTGATACGTTTCTCACCGGACGCATCACGCAGTACGGTTTCACCGTTGGCAAACAGGTCAAACTGGTAGCCAAGGCCGGCGCGGGCTGTGACTTTCCAGTCCTTACCGGAGAAGGATTTACCCACATCAACACCGGTACGCCCAATCAGCGGATTAAAGTCCTTATCCTTCATGGTGAGGTTCATTCCCTGGTCCTTCCAGGAGAACTGTTTCCCGGATACAGCACCGTAAACAAGTTCCGCCTGCGGCTCAATCCATGCAGAGTCAGTTACATGATAACGGTAACCGACTTCCGCACCGGCATACCAGGAGTGGGAGCTGTAGTCTCTGGTGCCAAGGCCGGCGAAAGTTGCGGTATACTCGTTGTCATGGTGAACGAACTTACCGATGAGGTCGATATATGCTCCGGACTCAAACATGGCAGAGGCATAGAGACCGGCACCCACAGACTTCGTTTCACCACTGAAGGCATCACTGCCTGCATGGCTGTCGGTATAGGTCATGGTCACCCCGGTGAAGAGGTCAAGGCCATCGAGTTCATGTTTGTTATCCGCACCGACCTGAACGTGGGTGTAGTTGTCACTGAATCCACCGCCGGCAGACCCGGTTCCGCTCATGATTCGGGCCCATGCACCGGACTCACCGTTAATGTCACGCAGATCACCCATACGTTTGTTAAGGTTGTTGACCTCAGCAAGGAAGGCTTTATAGCCGCCTGACATCAGTAATGTTGCCTTTTTAGCCGCATCGGCGTTGGCCACAGATTTATAGCCGATCAGAGTCCATGTTGCTTTGTCTGTATCGTTCTTTTGCTCGATAACCGGTGTTACATCACTGAAGCCAATACTCCGAGTCGTAGCTTTAAAGACATCTACTGCAGTTCCTTTTGGTGCGCTGACCAGATCGATATTCAGTCCGTTGCTGTTTCCATTTTTCTCAATGAAGTCGACTAACAGAAGGTTGTTTTTACCAGACAACGATTTATTGACAACAAGCTGATCTGCTTGGGCCAGATTTGCACGCAGCACAAATGCACTGTCATCTATAGTAAGGTTGTCCACTGTAAGGGTTGTAAACTTCCCATTATCACCAGTAAAACGCACCATACTGTCTTTTGTTTCTAGACGATTAATTGATGACTGGCTATTTAGATGCCAGATCGCATTATTCATGCTAACTGTAGCTTTGGGGGCTGTTATTGCGCCTCGATAGGCGGTATCAAAGCCATACAAAAGAGTCTCTGCCCATGCCTGATAAGCAGACGATATAGTCGGTGTTTCAGTTTCAGGCTGTCCCAGAGTAATGGTTGCTGCATCATCAGCATAAATATTTCCGGTGACAGATGCCATATTTCTGGCAATGAAATTTGCATTTCCACCACTCAGCCTGAATCCATCAGCAGCGTAGTGGAGACCCGGCGTTACAGTTTTACTATTCTGTTCAGGGATTCCCATCATAGTCAGTTCACCGGAGATATCAATACCTTTTGTTGTGAACATGGAATTTTGTGCTATAACTTTTGCTCCTTTATCTATACTTATAGGAGTATTATTCAGAAAGGTTGCACCATTAAGTGTAACTACAGCTTGATCACCTATGGCTATTTGGCTGTTATGTGCAGTGATGCCACCTGTAAATTTAGTTTCTCCTATGGATAGATTAGTACTGATAGTTTGTTTGAAGTCAAAACCATTATTAGTAATATTTTTCCCTGCAAGATTATCAATGTAAGCATTTTTATCGCCGATTGTGATAGCTGATTTATTTGCTGATATATTTCCTTCAACATTGGCATTGCGTGATATTGAAAAGTCAGCATTGTTCAGGTGTAATGTATCAAATTTAAACACCCCGGTTTTCCAGTCTGGCTGATCAAATGAGGTCTGCTGATTATTACTTTTGTGATCAGAATTGAACTTTTTATTATATGAACTCTCTGTTTCTTTCAAAACGGTGACCCAGTCCGTTCCACAAAGAAATACCAGGGAGCAATGATTCGCTGTGCTTCTGAATATTGCATGCTCTGTTGCATGGCCTTGCATGGTAAGACTGGCATTACTGACTTCAACATCATTTTTTGTGTTGACACTACCATCCAGAATTAATTTTGCATTAGTTTTCTTATCCTGAGAATTAATATTGTGCGTTAGTTTTATATTGCCATTTATGTTCCCATGATATATGTAGGAGTCTTCGTTATTGATTGCCAGAACGGCTTCTTTCGTTGTATCTGAGTTAGTTATTGTTGTTCCATCGTCAGTGGCGGCAATTCTAGTAAAAGTCTGATTGTGTCCATTTAAATCTAGCGTGCCACCACGTTTAGTAAAAAATATCCCCGCATATTGATCATTGCCAAGGGAATTATCTTTATTTAGTATTACCTTACCATTTCCGCTTGCAAGGTATATATTGTTAAATGTTCCTTCTTCATTAAGAATAACATTTCCTTCACCTATCTTTATATTTGCCCCCTGTTTTTTTTGAACATTCAGAGTACCGGGGCCTATTTTGTGTAAAACATCATCACTGGAATACAATGCATTCCAGTTTACAATGCTTTCTTTTCCGATATCAATTCCTGCTCCTTTAAATGTAAATCCCTGACCGTTTATGTTATATTCATGGCCTTCGTCAAAGATAATACCACCGCTACCAAAATCCAAATTATCCTTAAACAGGACATTTCCCCCATTTGTGAACACAATATCTTTGTCTTTAGTTATTTTTTCTTGAGTACCAGTGGTATCTGCATTGTTTTGGTGTAATGTTATATCTGTGTTTTTTATGGTTACATTATTGCCATTCAGATTTATTTTATGACTATAGGTATCTTTTAACTCACTAACCAGTTTATCATTGTATTTTGTTATCCATGTCAGTTGGTCACCATTAACGCTGGCAATACCATGGGTTGTTCCGACTAATACCCATTTTTCTAGTTTGTTATCATATAAGTATGCTCCAGAGCCGCTGTCTCCGAATATTTCAAGATTACGAAATGTTTTATCATTTTTATAAATCATCATGCCGTATGAGTCCCATTGGGTGACCTCAAATAGACTAGCACTTAACAGATCATGGCTATATGCTGAATTTGTTGAGATTTTGGATTCACCATTAATAAATGATGTTCCTCCAGAGCCAGCACGAAAACCTATGATTTTTTTTGAACCGTCAGAAGTGACTATACCGTAGCGTTCTAATGCATCAGAATATGTTGTAGGGTTGGTCTCTGCCGGGGTGGCACCTACTGTTTCCACAACAAATTTATTTAACCTCTGAATCTCAAAATCATTGGAATTTCTTCTGTCAACAACCTTGTAAGAAGACTGAGCGTAAACCTGAGTTTCTGCGGCCTGAGGGTTCTTTTTGTTATGTGCAACAGTAACACTATAAGAACCTCCTATTGCGGTAGCTGCGCCACTCGCTGCTGCACCAGAAAAATCCGGAATTGAGAGATTATGGAAAGAGAATTTATCTCCGTTTTTTAAAGTGATTGTTACGTCTGTTGCTCCGGGCTGGAAAATACCTTTATTTTGTGCAAGATCAAGATAGTCTCTCGCCCATACATTTGATATATCAATATTTGCTGCATTTACTGTACCGGCAACAGCCAGAGACAACATTGTTGCTACAAGTTTTCGGTTTGTTTTACCAGAAACTCTTTTCGCTAATTCAGAAACAGCAATGAGTCCGCCAGTGGCAGCACTATATTTAAGGGAGTATATTTTATTCATATATTCTCTCAACTCATTTATTGAATGAACAAAGTATTAAGAATTAAAATTATTAGTAACGGTTGGTTACTAACAGCTTGCTAAAAGTAACAGTTCTATATTGTAAATATGTGACAATGTTCTCATTAATGATGAGAGATTATGTGAATCAATACTAATTGATCGTTAATTGATCGTTTTTTGTTTTTTTTTTTGCCCAATGTGGGGAGGGGTAATGTTTAATATTTCGATATGATCGAATATCTGTTCGCATGGAACATCGTTCAGTGATTCACGACGAATTAGCGATCGACCACGATGCGATTTTGCAGTGTGCCGAAGAAGTTCTCCATCGCTGCGTTATTCAGACCGTTTCCTTTGTGCGGCATATTTTGTGCTACTCCATGGGGCTTTAACTTTGCCTATAGCCTGCCATTCGATATTGCCAACCCTGATCCGTATGTAGCTACGGGGCATCCTCCGGGCCGGGCACTGACAATGCATCGTGCACCATCGTATTAACAATCTCCATTACCGGACTTTATGACAGGCGCAGGAGAAAATCTCCCGGTTAAACTGAACGGAGAACCAGCGACAGGTACCTCTTTTTACCCTGTAGCAAGTACTCTATAACATACTCCCCCATTTTTCGTTGGCCTTCATTGCAGCAAAGTTCCGGCTCAGGATATTGGGCGCAGATCATCCTCTCAGGAATTTCAGGATCTGCCAAACGGTGCTGAGACGACGCTTACTTGTAAGGTTAGTTTTCAGACGGACAATGAAATGAGGATATGCGATAAATTTCAGTCAAAGATCCATAAAACAGACATAATGTTATTCAGTGGTGAACAGTCCATTCCGGAGACGGAATATCTTGTTAAGGCTGTATATTATACTGGCTGTAAACAACATGGCCACCAAGGACCATGTTGTTTACAGCATACCCTTGTTGCAAAAGCATCCCCGTCAGAACAGCACTGAGTAGTTCAGACCAAAGGTTCGGCCCCGGCCTTTGTAGTCGTACAGTGAAGCAGGGCCGTAACCCGGGCTGTAGTACAGAGGTGCACGCTGTCCCCAGACAGTAGTATAGTCACGGTCGAAGAGGTTCTCAACGCTGAAGCTGAGTGTTCCCACCGGAAGCTGCCAACTACTGATAAAATCGACGGTAGTGTAACCATTAATATCGTTACCCTCTGCATCGCTTACGTCGAAAGAAGTGGTGCTCTGTACACGCAGACTCCACGGTTCCGGCGCCCAGTTAATGTAAGCTGTCGCTTTCGATGGACTTGATTCCTTCACGTCATATTTTTGCCATTGACCGTTCACTTTCGACTCGGTTTTCAGCACATTGAAGTTCACACCGGTACTCCAGTCAGTATCCGGGATCAGGTAGTCCACCGCACCTTCCACGCCGTAAATACGGCGCCTGTCGTCCTTCACACTGATGGTCAGATCTTTATTCCTTTCCACGCTCTTATTGGAAAGCGAGTAATATGCCGCGATTTGAGTCCGCAGGTTGTCACCGATAAAGCGCCAGCCCAGTTCATAAGAATCGACTTTCACGCCTTCCAGCTTACTGTCGCTGACGTTCACGCTCTTTGTCAGGGGAAGATGGCCATTCACTGCTGCACCATAGATGCCGCGACCATAATATTTCCCCGGATCCGGCAATGCCACCCCCTGGGAAAAATTGAACCATGCCTGCTGACGTTCGGTGATGTGCATCAGCAGACCAGCATTGAACAGAAAGTTATCGTAATCTACCGAACCACCAGGAATGGCGTCGGCAGATATCGCCTTCCCGGCAGCAATCTTCTGTTGCTGCGTGTAGTCGATGAAATCATCTACCCTGTTCTCAGTATACTGATAGCGTACGCCACCGCTAACGGTAAAAATATCATTAATGTCATAGCTGGATTGCAGGAAGGCCGCCAGATTGGTGATGTCATATGACGGATAGCGCCCGGTGGTGTAAATCTTATGGTTGTTCAGCCCTCCGGAAGCACTTGCCTGAGCCAGATCGAAGAACATCTGGTTGGAGGTAAAGCGCTCATGCTCAGCATCCAGCCCCCAGGTGATTTGCCAGCCGTCCATCAGTTGGCTGTTCAGAGTCAGTTTCATGCCGTACTGGTCGGTATCCTGCTGTGACGAGGAGAAAGCCGTCGCCTGTTTATTCGCATTTACCGTCGGGAACGGGTAGTACCGCAACGACTCATCGCGGTAGTAAACCTGACCGACCAGTTCCTGTCCCAGGAAATCACTGTCAGAGTACTGCAGGCTGATCAAATGCCGCTCAGTGCCGGGAATGCGGTCAGAATTCAGCCCCTTACTGACGTATGGTGTGCTGCTCCCGCTGATGGCGGAAAAGCCTTTCCCGAGATTAAGCCCGTAATTGTCGTCTCCCTGACTTTTATAGTACTGCGTTATCAGTTGAAGCTGCCGGGATTCATCGATGTTCAGCGTACCGGTTCCCATGATGTCCAGCCGATTGGAGTGCTGCAGGCCGGTCTGGGTGTTATCAAGCAGGGTGGCATCGCCGTTACCGTCAAACCAGCCGCCAAATTTCTGATATGCCACGGAAAGACGTCCGGAGATATGGTCATTTCCGCCGGAGACAGCACCGGCAATGCGCTCATCGTGATCTTTACTGCTGTTAAAGCCACTTTTTGTGCCAGCCTCAAACTCCATCATGGTTTCCGGCTGACCTTTTTTGGTCACGATGTTGATCAACCCTCCGGTACTCCCGCCACCGTACAGGGCCGTCGCGCCGGAGATCACTTCAATATGGTCGATATTAAAAGGATCGACAGAGTCCAGTTGTCGGCTGTCGGAACGTGAAGAGTTGAGGCGCACACCGTCAATCAGGACAACCAGCGGGCGGCCACGCATGTTCATACCGTAGTTGGTTCGACTCTGGCTGCTGACATCAAGGCCGGGGATTAACTGAGCCAGTGCGTCTTTCAGCTCTTTACCGCCCTGAATCTGCTGCTCCAGTTCGGCATTTTCGATAACCCAGGTGGTTTGCGCCATCTCCGCTACAGTTCGATTGCTGCGGCTGGCAGACACTATGATCTCATTATCATCGTTTTGCTGGGCGACAGCTGGTGACAGCACGACAAGAAGCAGCGGACCAAGAGCCCGGGGCATATACTTTTTGCACATCATCGTTATTCCTGAATATTTGCTGTATAGTGAGTTAAAGAAGCAGCCTCCGGCTGCGGTTTTTTCCGGCTGCCGCTGCGCCACTGAATCAGTGCGGGCGGCATACTGAGATCGAATAAATCACGCCCCAGTACGCGATTAAGAATACGTGCAGATCGCCAGGCCATCAGGCTGAGCTGGGGTTCGGCGATGCCATGAGTTTGCATGCTGGCGTTGACCGCAAAGATGTTATTTTCTTTCGGGCCACTCCATTCCAGAGTGAAGTCATCACGCACTTTAAAGGTGTTCTTATCGTGCATGGTGATCAAGGGCATCAGTGAGGGAAGTATTTGTGGCAATGCAGAACGGTAACCTGTGGCGAAAATCACCACATCACTTTCCAGGCTCTCTCTGCCCTGATCCAGATGATGTTCCATCAATAACCTCCAGCCCGGACCACTACTTTCCAGAGTTGTTACCGAGCGACTGGGTAGCAGACGGATATTTCTTGGTTTTCTCAGAACTTCAAAACGGTGGTACAACTCACGATAAATGGTCAGTAAAGAATCGGCAGTGATGCCATCCGATGTCATTTTCTGCTCATCCAGTAACTGATGGCGAATATCTTCCTTCAGTCCGGAGAAGCCTGAAATATATTCAGGTGTAAAATACTCATCAGCAAAAGCAGCCTCATCCAGTGCGTTAAAATTATTACGCCGTGAGACCCAGTTTATTTCCGCCGCTTCTCCCCATTCCCCGCGTAATGCATTAAGGAACAGGTCTGCACCACTCTGTCCTCCACCAACCACGGTTATCCGTTTTTCACTCAGGTCCGGCCGACGAAGATTCATTTCACTGGCATGGAAACAGGATTGTGTCACATGCTTCACACAGGGTGGTAAATAAGGTTGTTTTCCTGTACCAAGGCAGATATTGTGGGCAAAATATTCTCCCCGACTGGTCTGAACCAGAAACAATCGACTTTTTTTGTCGAAATCAATATTTTCAACGGTATGACTGAAATACAGGTTATTCATATCTTCAGCAGCCCAGCGGAGATAGTCAGAAAACTCTTCACGGGATACTGTACGTAGCCTGCTTGTAAGGAAGCGATAGAACTTTTTGTGCTTCACCAGATAGTTAACAAAGCTGTAGGGATTTGTAGGTGCAACTGCACTGACCAGATCTTTCAGAAAGACGGTCTGCATATGACAATCCGGTACCAGCATACCCGGATGCCAGGAAAAATGAGGATGTTCGTCAAAGAAGAGACAGTTCAGTTCTTCGATCTGATGTGACAATGCAGCAATGCTGAGATTAAATGGCCCTGTCCCGACACCAATAAAATCGACACTTTTTTTCATGATTCATATTCCTGAGTTACCAGCCACAGCGGATTTTGCAGATTCTCAAGGTAATTCGGCAGCATGCGACTGCCGCCATCCAGGTCCGGCCAGGTCAGTTTTACCGGGTTCAGCACCACGCGAATGATTTGTGGCCTGAAGAGTGAGAAAAGCGCAAAACGCTCTGCCATTTGTGGATGTTTGTTCATGTAATCACTCAACACTGCTGCCAGCAGTTGATAAAATCGCCTTTCAGGTACGCCAAGACGAACCATCAGTGGCGAAATAAAACGCAGTACTGTCACGAAGTGACCCGTCTGCAAATCATGGATTAAGTAGTCCGCACTCAGACGGGATGTGACATCACGCACCTCCTGAGGCAAAGAGTCCATTTCGGGAAACGCTTCTTTCACCAGCCGCATATCGCCCTGGAAGTCTTTCAGCAGAACACGCTGTGGTACCCCCTCTTTCATGGCGAGCGTTATATTTTGTCCGTGTGCAATAAGCGCGACACCGTAGCGGCAAAGCAGGTGATACAGCGGAACCACAACCACCCGGAACAATTGCGTAAGCCAGGTTTCAGCGTCCAGTCCGGAGCGGTCGATATATGCGCCTGCCAGCGGCTGATTGTTTTCGTCGCACTCCATCAGTGTTGCCATCAGAACAGGACTTTCATCCGGTTTCAGCCAGCGGCACGGATTCTCCCGCCAGATAACACCAAGCATTTCCTGGTAGCGATAGGGAGCCCGGGCAAGCGCGGCATAGCCTTCATGGGACACATAGCCTGCAGCCGGTTCACCAAGGATCACTGCGCCGCTTTGCACCAGGGTGGCGTCGGTCGCAAAAACCTGTTGCAGCCAGCGTGAAGCCAGTGGTCCGGCAGCGATATATCTGCCAGGGATCCCCCGGTAGCATGAGGTGTTGTAGATGGTCAGCGGCAGCTTGATATCCAGCCCTCCCCGGCGGCTGGCGTTGGTCAGGGTACGCAGCGACTGCTGGGCGAGCCACTGGTCGCCAAACTCGCCGAGAGACACCATCCTGCCTTCGGCAAAATCAGCGATGAAGTCTGTGGCGATTTTTTGCTGCCACTGCCACGGATGTACCGGCAGCGGCAGCCAGTTGTGATCCAGCCCGTTTTCCTGCCAGACCTGACTGAAGCGTGTAAACTCCTGCGGATCCATTGCGGCAGTCAACAACTGCTGAATATCCAGATCGTTATCGCAGCGCCAGATCATATGTTCACGTTTTACCGCCAGCCAGTGCAGTCTGAAGGTGTTGGTATACTCTGGCGCATATCGTTCCAGCGCCTCTTTGCCCCAGCCACGGCGACCTTTATTAAAAACGAATTTAGGATGACCGCTCAGCAGGCATTGCAGACGATCGGCATCAAGATTAATCAGGTCACTGGCACTCAGTCCGCGACGGGCCTTCAGCAGTTGCAGGTCGCCCAGTAGCGTGGCATACAAATCCTGCATATGCTCTGCAACAGTGGCATCACTCATTGACAGCACCGGCTTTAGCTGCATCAGCAGCGTCTGCGCCAGTACTGGTTCGTCCGTGCAGCGCAACGTTTGGGCATCAATCCACAGCCAGCCCCAGATACCACGTTCAGCGATGAAGCGCCATTGTGCTCCCGGCAGGTTAATGCAGTAGTGGTCATCGCCCTGAGATTCCGCGTGGAAAACCTGCTCATACTCCATCTCAGACAACATTTTTGCCACCAGCCGACGGTTAACAAAATCCCAGTCCTTGTGATTCATTACAGACCGACCTCCGTGAAGAAGTGATGACGATCCGCCATCACCATGCGCGAGCGCTTATGTGGGAAGTCGAACTCTTTAATTGTCCGGTATCCCGCAGGCTCAAGATGGCGGAACAGGCGCTGGTTATCGGTGCGTGGCTCCAGTACTGTGCGCTGCGTACGGGGCTCATCCAGCAGCAGGTAATGTGTCAGCCCGCGCAGCCAGCTTTGCACATAGTGGGCCCCGCGCCATTGCTGTTCACCAACCAGCAGATGCAGGCCACGGTCAAAGGGCTGCCACGAATAGTGACGACCAATGCGGTCTTCCGCCGCCCAGTAGATTTCGAAATAGCTGAATGGCCGATCGTCGAAGCACCCAATCAGCGGGAATGCATGTTTACCGGTGAGCTGGCGCTCCAGATAGGCGGTCTGTACCTCCAGTGAGCCACTTTGCTCCCAGAAATACTCAACGCGCGGATCATTCATCCAGCGGGTGAAACGTTCTGCATCAGAAACGGGATCGGCAATGCGGAAACTCAGCATCCTGCGAATACGTGGATCGTAACGGCGGTAAACCTCACCCTGTGGACGGGGTGGGCGCTGCGGGAAATAAATCTCACGCTCTGCATCAAAAACCATTTCACCGGAGGCCCGGTTTGCCGGTGAACTCAACCATAACGGTAACTGCCAGAAGGCAGTACGATGGATAATGTCGCTTTTTACCTGCCCAAAAAGCGTCAGCGCCTGTGGCTCCTCACGCCATTCGGCCCAGGGGAGAGCCACTGCTGACAGTTGTGGTGCGGCGATAAATATCTGATCCAGCGCATCGCACAGCCACCCTGTCGGCAGCTCCCCGGGACAGTGCAACACCGCGCTATTGTCCAGTCCCCAGCCAAGATTCAGGGGCTTGTCGAGTTTTTCACAGCGCAGTCCATATCTGCTGTGAATAATGTTTGCCTCAGACATTCAGACCTCCTGAGCCTGCAGCGGGTTAGCGAAATCGAAATAGATCACCGAAGGGTCAACAATGGTGTTCTCGTTATGATCGTTCAGATAACAGAAAAAGTTACCTTTTACGTTCCAGTACGGACTTTCCAGCACGTAGTTGAGACAGGTTTTATGAGTCACCTGATCACGCACTTCAGCCAGCGATGCTCGTACACGAGCCATCAGATTCGATTCGCTGTCCAGCCCGGCAGCCCCCAGCGCAGCGGTCACAGCAAAAGTGGAGTTAACCAGCAGGTAATAAGGGAAATAGCGCAGCAACTGCTCATGGGTGAAAATATTTTCCGCCTGCGCCTCGCCAATAGAATCGAGCCAGTCTGTCGCGTGAGGCATAAAAGCGCTGCCCTGACAGTCACGGTAAATAAATCCGACCGGCAGATCCCCAAGCATCTGGACAAGAATATTTTGCTGATGCGCCAGCAGCACCAGGCCGTAATCCGCTTCAGCCGTAAACAGCGGCTTTAGCACTTGCTGACAGTATGCATCGACCCATGCATGGGCGGCCTGTTGCACAGTGATACCGAGGCGATCGCTCAGGCGTTTTACCGCCGAAACCAGCAGCGAATCACCGCCATCAGGTGCGGCCTGAGTCAGGGAGACCAGTACGTTAGTCTGGCTTTTCGGCTGATCCACCAGCAGATTTTCACGCAGGGCAAACAGACTTTCCTGCATGATGTTGCCGTTAAGATCGAGCAGCCCGGCCCAGCCATCCTCCTGCATTACCCGGAAAGTCGGGAAGCGGACCTGTAGCATCTGCCAGCCGTCGGTTTGAGCCAGGCGTGCCAGGCGCATCCCACGCTTCACTTCTTTCACGGACAGAGTACGGATGGAGTTGGTCAGCCGTACGCTCAGGGAGAACTTGATCATATCGCGGCTGGTGGCACAGTAGAGGGAACGGGAAGAGGTGGTCGGCAGCCACGACGTGCCGGCCTCACCTAAGTCTTTAATCAGCCCTTTAGCAACAAGTGCCTGGCACCACCCCTGCTGCAAAAGATATTCCCCCTGCCACGGGTGCAACGGGAACAGCCATTGGTTGTCACTTAATTCGTTGAGTAACTGAGGCGCATTCTCTGCGGCAAATCGCGTCAGCCGCTGTTGAAGGTTGAGATGCAAACTTTCACCGGCGATTTGCGTTTTATCCACCGAAAACCACCGCAGTGGGAAGTGGGGTGCCATATCAGGCAGGTAGCGTTCAGCCTCCCGCCGGTTAAACGGTTCATGAGACTTAGGCGCAGGATGGAAAGCGTGTCCTGTCAGCAGCGCCTGCTCAGCCTCGCCAAAATTCAACGCTTTTTCACGCAGAGCGGCCCAGTCATGACGGGCATCAATTGCCTGTTGCGTATGGACATGGCTTTCCAGCACGCGCTGGTGGAAAGTTTCGCAGAGGGGAACGGGCAGAAACAGTTGATGGCGTAGCTTATCAATAATAAGCCGGGAGAGAGTGGTAAAGTCGACAGGATAACTGCCTGATGCCGTGACCAGACGTGCAGGAAATGCAAAGCGGTGATGCTGGGTTGGGGAGAAATAAGCCACTCTGAAATGGAGCGATTTCTGCTCATCCAGCGGGATGAGCAATTCGTCTGGCGGGTATTCTGTCAGTTTCCAGTCTGTGGTTTCACGAATCAGTGCATTCAGGAAGCACTGCGCAGCCACATCTGTGGCTGGTTTTTCAGAGGGCAGGGTCATAGTCAAACAGCTCCCACACAGTAAAATAATAACAATTATGTCAATAATGATTCTCATTATCAACAATAAATGTTATTGTCAGATAAATTAATTTTACAAATAAACACAATTAATACATGGAGTTGAAACATTATAATGTCACCAGGGATCGAAGATACGCCCCAAAAACCACTGTCCTGCTGGCCACTTGCGTTCAGTGCCGGGCTTCTCGGTATCGGACAGAACGGTCTGCTGGTTGTGCTCCCTGTTCTGGTCATACAGACAAATCTGAGTCTGTCTGTATGGGCTGCCCTGCTGATGCTCGGCTCAATGCTGTTTCTGCCATCGTCCCCGTGGTGGGGAAAGCAAATTTCCCGTACTGGCAGTAAACCTGTGGTGTTGTGGGCTCTGGGAGGATATGGCATAAGCTTTACCCTGCTAGGGCTGGGAAGCGTGCTGATGGCTACCAGCGCCATAACAACAGCGGTGGGACTGGGAATATTAATCATCGCCCGGATCGCCTACGGGCTGACCGTGTCGGCAATGGTGCCAGCCTGTCAGGTCTGGGCATTGCAGAGAGCTGGAGAAGGGAATCGCATGGCCGCTCTGGCAACCATCAGCTCCGGCCTGAGTTGCGGCAGGCTATTCGGGCCGCTGTGCGCGGCAGCAATGCTGGCCATTCATCCTCTGGCGCCACTGGGGCTGCTGATGGCAGCCCCAGTGCTGGCGCTGCTGATGCTGCTGCGGTTGCCCGGCACACCACCACAGCCCACACCGGAGTGCAAGAGCATCAGTCTGAAGCGGGATTGTCTGCCTTATCTGCTTTGCGCAATATTACTGGCTGCGGCGGTGAGCATGATGCAGCTTGGACTTTCGCCTGCCCTTACTCGCCAGTTCGCTACGGATACCACCGCCATTAGCCAACAGGTGGCCTGGCTGTTGGGTCTGTCCGCAGTAGCTGCGCTTATCGCGCAGTTCGGGGTACTCCGTCCGCAGCGCCTGACTCCGGTGGCCCTGCTCCTGAGTGCCGGAGTGTTGATGAGTGGTGGTCTGGCTATCATGCTCTCCGAACAGCTATGGTTGTTTTACCCGGGCTGTGCAGTGCTGTCATTTGGAGCAGCTCTGGCAACACCCGCTTATCAACTTCTACTGAATGATAAGCTGGCTGATGGCGCAGGCGCGGGCTGGCTCGCTACCAGTCACACACTTGGCTATGGACTGTGCGCTTTGCTGGTGCCGCTGGTATCGAAAACAGGTGTCGCAATCGCGCTGATTATGGCAGCATTATTTGCAACTATATTATTTACCATTGTGTCTGTATTTATCTGGCATTACCGTACTATCAAATAAAGATATGATCATCACCTTACTGGAGTAAATCAGAGGATATGAGAGAGGACCTGCGTCTGATGAAAGCATGTCAGGCAGTGTTCTGGCTTGCTGCCCCCGCCCATCAGGTATAGTGAATTCAACCAGTTGCTGCGGTGTAATCTCCATGATTCTTTCGTGCAACAACCTATGATCCCGTTTACCATTAATATTCAGCGTTGCTCTGTTATTAAATTTCATTCTGACAAGCCAGTCAGCTTTTATTCCGGGAGTCTGCTCTGCGCGTTCAAACAGGTCATAAAAATCGCCTTCACGATCAGAAATTGACAATACATGGGTATCAGGGCATTGGCGAGCCAGTTCTGTTGCTTTATTATATCCTTCAACCCAACGCCAGGTTTCTTTTTCACTGACATGTTTTTTATGAAGTAAATCATTGCAGATTTCTTGTCGGGTATTTTTACTGGTTTTTAATTCATCCCTGAACCACTGATAGTCATCATAAACACCGAGGCAAACACCTGACTCACTGATGACGAGTTGAGGATGAAGAAATAAGTTTCTTTCATCTTTATGTTTTTTGGGACCAACTCCTTGTTTTTCTTTCTGACCAGAATAATTAAGTTCTGTTGTATCCTGTAAAACTAAAACTCTTTTAAACTGCTGAGCTCTTTCAGTGATATTTTCTTTGTGAGGAGCCATGATTTTATTAGCAGAGACTTTATCGTTTGAAAAACAACGATAAGCTGCCTTTGTTTCACTCCAGGTACGGCAGGAAACAGGAATACTTTCTTCTGGTGAACGACTGAGGCTATTGAGGATATGTTTTACTCTTTTATCAAGTCTTGAGTCCCCTATATCCAGTGATTTTAGCTCCTGAATAACCCAGTTTCCCATAACACCTCTGAAATAATCTCTGTCTTTTCAATATAATACTATTATTTCAACTTGTGGGTAAGGGTATGAGATGCGAAATGATGATCGTGGATTTGGTAATGACTCCAACTTATTGATAGTGTTTTATGTTCAGATAATGCCCGATGACTTTGTCATGCAGCTCCACCGATTTTGAGAACGACAGCGACTTCCGTCCCAGCCGTGCCAGGTGCTGCCTCAGA
>OIEU01000574.1_pt1 | contig 15556 bp, 10 predicted proteins | sample 1581831 | NCBI WGS metagenome assembly OIEU01 (sample SAMN03281007, study PRJEB24777) | human gut metagenome | isolation source: fecal sample PR166 from 1 month old female Malay infant, vaginally...
TCGCCTACCGACCTACCTTGGATTCCCGTAGGTAGGTCGGTAGGTCGCTCACGTAAGCGAATACCAGTGGCCGCCCTTCATGCCCTTCCTGTGTTTGATCTTTCCTGAAGCCATCAGGTTCTCCAGATCGGCATCCAGACTGGCTTTCTGTCTTTTGGACAGGGAACGGGTCAATTCCCCTTTGGACACGGATGGCTTCAGCGAGTTGGACGGCACCTCCATGATGCGCTCCTCGGTGGCGAGCTGGGAACGCATATCGACCTGTTCGCGGACCAGCTCGTCCTCCTCCCTGTAGTCCGCGCGTCGTTTGAGGTTCTCATTCCTATACTCTTGCAGGTTCTCCTCGTAGCATCGACGCGAGTATCGCATCAACATGCCCGCGAGCTCCCAGTCCTCTTGGATGATATCGGACGACGGAGGGTCCTCGAGCAGGCGGAAGGCCGCCGACAGCTTGGAGCGCAGGAACATGCCGTGGGCCCGGCGCGGATCGCCGCCATGCTCCCTGTTGACCCGTATTTTGTCGGCCCTCATCTCGGCTATCGCCATCGGAGGCAGACGCATGACGCGCTTCTCCAGATGGCTGGAATCCGGCGTGGAGTCATTGGCCTTTGCATAACTGCCGCACTCGTAGAGCCGGTTCATCTGCTCCGGAGCCAACGTCAAGGCCGTACAACGTATGCTGGGTCATAAGAACGCGGCCATGACGCTGGATACTTATGCAGACCTATTCGACACCGATCTTGATGACGTGGCAACATCTATCAGCAGCAAGATCACTGCAGCAGAGATATTGGACACGGGGAAATTTTGAGTCTGAACCACTCTCCGAATCCTCTTTTACACACCTCGTGACAACACGGTGACAACAATTCAACAAAAATCATGTGATTGAGCGAATGCTTGCAAAATTGAAAATCGTTGGAATGATTGAGTTTCATAGCTTCATCGTTGAAGCGAATGGAGCGGATGACGGGAGTCGAACCCGCCTTTAAAGCTTGGGAAGCTTTCGTTCTACCGATGAACTACATCCGCAAGGTTGTGCCTTTTGGGCACGAAACTTCAGTTTAGCACGCAACGGATGCGTATGCGGACACAGACCGACATGCGATACCAATTTTCCGCAATATCACGGAGACTCAACCACGCGGCCGCTGCGAATAGTCGCGAGAATATCTGCCAGCCGAGCCGCCCGAATCATGCGCGGATCCATACTGCGTTCCAAATTGCGGCCCACCGGCACCAGCCATCGCAGAACGTCCGCCTTGCCGAATATCCGCCGCCGCAACGCCGCTCGTGGCATAGCCACCGGCCAAATATCCGGACTGCACGCCCTGCTGACGCATCTCCTGCCCCATCTGCATCAGCCGCGCAATGCGATCCGAGGTCGGCGGGTGCGTAGAAAACAGCTTGGAGAAACCTTCCGCCGAAAACGGATTGGCGATCATCATCGCAGCCACCGACTGCGTGCCGGCGGTCTTCTCCATCGGCATCGCGGCTGCGCCGCCGGAAATCTTGCTCAACGCGGAAGCGAGCGCTTCCGGATCCTCCGTCAACTTGGAACCGTCTTCGTCGGCGTCGTATTCGCGTGTGCGGGAGATTGCCATCTGTATCAGCGACGCTGCGATCGGCGCCAGAATCGTGCTCAGCAGCACACCCAGCAATCCCAAGCCGCCGGACGCCGAATCGTCGCGGTCGTCACGCGAACGGCCGCCGCCGAAATACATGAGCGAGTAGCCGAGGTACGAGATGACGGTGGCCATGGCGGAGGCGATTGCGGACGTCAGAATGTCGTGGTTGTAGACGTGCATGAGTTCGTGTCCGAGCACGCCGCGAATCTCACGTTCGTTAAGCGTCTGTAGGATGCCTTGCGTGCAGCAGACCGCCGCGTGTCGTTCGTTACGCCCCGTCGCGAACGCGTTGGGGCTCATGGTGGGGGCGATGTAGATGCGCGGCATCGGCTTGCCTGCCTTCGCCGATAGCTCGCGGACGATCTTGTATAGTACGGGGGCTTCCTGCTCGCTCACCTGTCGAGCGTGCATGCTGGCGATCGCCAGTTTGTCGGAAAACCAGTAGGAGACGAACGTGGAGCCCAGGCCGATGAGAATGTAGTAGCCGAGCGTGCTTTGACTGGCGCCGGTCGCCCACCAGATGAGCATGATGACGCCCCACATCAACGCGAACAAAAGCGTTGTTTTCAAGCCATTGCAATGGCCATGCACCTGCAATTTGCCGTTCATGGCCACCAGCCTAGGAATTCAGGCTGGGATTTTGCTGTATACAAGCTGAAGGGTGGATTTGCAACATCTAGAAACATGCCACGCAACGACGCTACAGCATCGGCCATAGACCTATCTGCGGCACGGCGAGAGTCACCCCAACTTGAAACGTATTACCCCCGCATATCCCCCGAATGCACTGCGTCGAGCGTGCCGATCAGGCTGGTCAGCAAATCGTTGCGGCCGCACGCGTTCGTCAGCACCGCCAGCACGTACGTGCCCGACTGCGACATCACCAGTCCGGCATCGTTCAGCACGTACAAATCGCCTTCGCCGTTGATCCATCCGGCCTTCGTGTACACGGTGTCCGCATCGCCAAGGGCCGCGTGGATGCAGGAGTTCAGCGAATTCGTCATGTCTCCGGACAGCCATTGCAGCGATTCGGGCGTGATGTTCTGCACCCCCGCCGTTTGCCCGGCGAACAGGAAACCGTATCCGGCGGTCCACAGTTTGGCCATGTCGCGCGCGGAGGTGAACAGGTACCCGCCGCGATCACCCATTCTGGAAGCCGCGCCCGCCTGTTCGGCCCACGTGTTGAAGCAGTCGAGGCCATACGTTTTGTACAGCCAGTCGTAAGACGCGTTGTCGGAATTGCGCAGGACGGCGTCGACCTTCTGGTGGACGGTGGCGGACTGCGCGTCAGCGGATTGGGCCACGCTGTTCAGGTCGACGGTGCCCGTTGAGAACAGCGATATCAGGTATGGCGCCTTCGCCGACGAGGCCGAATAGATCTGTGCATCGGCGTTGTATGCGATCGTGCGGCCGGTCGTGATGTCGGCGAGCACGAATGATGCGGTATATCCGTCGGCTTCGAAAGTGGCGATTTGAGACTGCACGGCGGCCTGCGAATCGGCGCTTAGCGTGAAGCCCTGCGTTGTGATCGTGGCGCTGCCCTCGACTGCGGAAATGCCGTCCAGCGCGACCTGCGTCGGCGACGAGACGGCTTGTGTCTGCGATTGCGGCGCGCTGTTTTTCTTAAGCGCGCCCGACGTGGAGGACGTTTCCGAAGACGTTCCCGAGGACGCCGCTGCGTGGGCTTCCTCTTCGAGATGCACATCGACAAGACCCACGCCCATGGCGAAGCCGATCAGGCAGGCGATCAGCAGGCCCACGACGGACACGGAACAGCAGTACAGTGCCTTGCGCTTGACGTGTTTTCCAAAGTTCATGCCGACTTCACAACCTTAGATTTCAATGCCCGCATCCGTTTGCGATGATATTGCGCACCGCGTTTCACTGGGGTCAGCCTAGCGCATAGACCCGAACTTCGGGGGTAATAGGTCAAAACGACCGCGTATGTCCGATTCTGGAGAAACGGGCGGTTGTGCGATCGAAAACGCACGCTACGCGACCAGTCCGCCGAAAATCGACCACTAAAGCGGCAAAAACTAACGCCCTGCACGTCCGATTCAGAGGAATCGGACGTGCAGGGCGTTACTAGATTGCGTTAAAAGGCTTGGAGTTAGGGTGTCAGGAAGTCAGCACTCCCACCCTAATTCCAGCCGGCCCGATTCAGGCATGCGCCAGCGCGCGCATCTGCTCCGGGTCGATGACCTTCTTGTGCTCGCGGCCTTCCTTCGCGCCTTCGGCACGTTCGAACGCATCGACCTTCTTCCAGCCGGCGAAGTCGATCGGCTTGACACCGCGGGAAGCCAGCAGACGGTCGATGGATTCCGGATCGCGGTCAGCGGCCACGCGACCGCCTTCGGCGGCCTTGGACAGGTCCTCCAGCATGTTGGTGACGATGAGCAGCGCGTCGGACTTGGTGGAGCCGATCAGGCCGACCGGACCACGCTTGGCCCAACCGGTGGCGTACAGACGCTCACGCACCTGCGCGCCCTCGCCGGAGGCCTCCGTGGTGATGCGGCCGTCGCCGTTCGCGTTGGCCAGGTGCGCGCGACGCTCGTCGTACGCGATGCCCGGCGCGGTGGCCGGCTTGTAGCCGATTGCGTGATACACGGCCTGCACCGGGTACTCTTCGAATTCGCCGGTGCGAGTCATCTTGCCGTCCGCGGAAGTCGTCGTCTTCTCCACGCGAATCGCCTTGACCTTGCCGTCCTCGCCCAGCACTTCGACCGGAGCGGAATTGAAGTGGATGTAGTACTTGCGATCCGCCGGGTCGCCTTCGAAATCGGTGTCGCCGTCGTCTTCCATGTCCTCGGCCATCTCGCGGATGGCGAACAGCTCCTCGACCATCTGACGGGTCAGCTTGTCCTTGCCGGCCTCCTCGATAGTGTCGTCGTCCAGATCGAAGTCGTCTTCGTTGATGATCAGCTGCACGCCCGGCAGCTTCTCCATTTCGCGCAGCTCCTGCACGGAGAACTTGGCCTGAGCCACGCCACGGCGGATGAACAGATGCAGAGTCTTGGCCTTGTTGGCCTTGATGCCTTCGTACACGTTGTCCGGAATGTCGGTGCGTTCCTTCAGGTCGTCGGCGTTGCGCATCAGCTCGCGCGCCACGTCCATGGCCACGTTGCCGCCGCCGATCACAGCGACTTCCTCGGCATCGAGCGGCCATTCGCGGGCGCCGGTCGGGTAACCGTCGTACCATTCCACGAACTTGGCGGCACCGTACACGCCGTCCAAGTCGGCGCCCGGCAGGCCGAGTGGCTTGTCTTCGACGGCACCAGTGGCGAACAGCACCGCGTCGTAACGTTCCAGCAGCTCGTCAAGCGTCACGTCCTTGCCGAATTCCACGTCGCAGTACAGGTGGATGTCCGGGTTGTCGAGCGTCTTCTCGAGAGCGGATGCGATGAATTTGATGGAAGGGTGGTCGGGGGCCACGCCGTAGCGCACCAGGCCGAACGGCACCGGCAGCTTTTCGAACAGGTCGATGCGGGCCTTGGTGCCCAGTCCCAGCTCTTCGCCGAGCTTGCCCAGCTGGCGCAGGAAAATATCGGAAGAGTAGACGCCTGCGGGGCCGGCGCCGATTACAGCAATACGAAGTTCGTTGGTTTCGCTCATATGTTCCAGCCTAATATATTCCCTGCATTTCCAACAGGGGGCATACGGCACTTTCTTGCGATTCCCTTACTTGCCTCGCAACGCGCAGCCCGGCCCATGTGCCGGCGCAGGAGAACGTACAATCGCAGAAGATCACAATCGGTCCCTCACTAAAGAAGGTCCTTATCGTAAGAGGGTGGGCATATGCGCATTCACATCACGTATACCGGCGGCACCATCGGTATGGTCGAGTCACCGAACGGTCTGGTTCCGGGCGCCGATATGCGCGGCTGGCTGCGCCGGCTGATTGAGGACGCGCATCTGGACCCGAGCTTGTTCTCGTTCACCGAGCTGGACCCGCTGATCGATTCGTCGAACGCGACGCCCGACAATTGGCAGACGATGGCGGACGACCTGCGCGCGCACCGCGATGACGCCGATGCATTCGTGGTGTTGCACGGCACCGATACGATGAGCTATTCGAGCGCCGCGCTGTCTTACGCGCTGACCGGTTTCGGCAAGCCTGTGATTTTCACGGGGTCGCAGCATCCGCTCGGCAAAATCGAATCGGACGCCACCGCGAACGTCACGGGTGCGCTGAACGCCGCGATGAGCGGACGTTTTCATGGCGTCGGCCTGTTCTTCGGCCATCATCTGTTCGCCGGCAACCGTGTGAGCAAATCGTCAAGCTGGGCGTTCGAAGGGTTTTCGGCGCCGTCCACCGGCCCGCTGGCACGTACCGGCACGCCGTGGCATTGGTATGCGGGCGATTCGGCCGGCTCCGGTTGCGGTTGGGCGTCGCCGCTGCCCTACTCCCGTCACGATGTGGCCGTGATCGACATGGCTCCCAGCATTTCCGCCGCGCGATTGGCCGCGATGCTCGACCCTCGTCCGGAAGCGGTGCTGTTGCGCGCGTACGGCGTTGGCAATGTGCCGAGCGACGAGCCAGGACTGACCGACGTGATCGCCGACGTGCTGCATGACGGCGTGCCTGTCGTCATCGCATCGCAATGCCAGCAGGCGGAAGTGCTGCTCGGCCATTACGAGACGGGCGACGCGATCGCCCGCGCCGGTGCGATCGGATCGGGCGACATGACGCTGGAAGCCGCATACGCGAAGATCATGTTCCTGCTGTCGCAGGGCGTGGACGCGGCCGATTTCGGCACGTGGATGCGCCGGAACATCGCTGGCGAAATCTCGCCCAGCTCGATGTAGACCGGCTCAGCGCGGTTCAGCCTAGTTCCGCACGGCTCGTCGCCGCAACCGGCGCTACTCGCGGTCGAGCAGGGCGGTGAGCGCCCACAGGATGCTGACCACGTCGATCGCTTCCTGCATGAACGCGCCGACGACCACCGGAATGAGGTTGAACGCGGCCGCGACCATGCCGATAATCGCCAATCCAAGGCCGACCAGCACCGCCTGCAGCATCACTTTCTTCGTGCGGCGGGCGATGGCGATGGCGCGCGGCACGGAGGCGATGTCGTCGTTCATAATGACCACCTGCGCCGATTCGGACGCGGCGGTGGACGTGCCGTCGGTCATGGCCATACCGATGTCCGCAACCGCCAGTACAGGGGCATCGTTCACGCCATCGCCGACCATCATCGTCACCTGTCGGGTCATGGATTCGCCGCCCACGCGCTGTACGACCTTGTCCCACGCCGGCTGGTTTTGGTGCGCGTCTTCCGTGGCGTTCTTGACGGCCGCGACCTTGCCTTCGGGGAAGAGTTCGGATTGCACGTCGTCGATGCCGACCTCGCCCGCGATGATGCGTGCGGAAGCCTCCTTATCGCCGGTGAGCATGGACAGTTTCTTCACGCCGAGCCGGTGCAGTTTTTCAAGGGACGCCTTGGCGTTTTCGCGTGGCACGTCACGCAGCACGATACGTGCGGCGAGCTTGCCGTCGATCGCCACGTACGCGGCCATTTCGTCCGGTTCGAGAGGTGCGAACAGCGAATTCACCTCCGGCTTCTTGGAAGCGCCGGCAGCGGTACCGGTCGCCGAATCGCCAACCGCGCTATCGGCCACAGCACCAGCCGCAGTACCGGCCGCCGCCCCTGCGCCCAGCACATGCGTGAAGCCGGCCTCGTCGGCCGTCACGTACGCGAAACGACCCACGCGCACGGCATGCCCGTTCACCTCGCCGGACACACCCTTGCCCGACTGTTCCTCGATGTTCTTCACCACGGGGTAATCGCGTCCATGCCCCGGCAAATCGCGTCCATGCCCCGGCAAATCGCGTTCGGCGCACAGCCGCTGCCCGTTCTCATAGCGCGCGTACAGTTCCTGCATGGCCTTCTGCCCGGCCGCCGCGATGCCCTTCGACAGAATGTGCACCGAGTAGCCTTCCACCACGCCGGCCATCATCAGAATGTGGTTCTCGTCGTACGGCGAGCTGTTTTCGAACGGCTTCTCGACGCGCACGACCTGCGGCTGCTTGACGGTAAGCGTGCCGGTTTTGTCGAAGAAGATATGCGATACGCGGCCCAAGTTTTCCAGCACGTCCTGCGCTTTGATAAGAATGCCCGCCTTGGCAAGGCGACCGGTGCCGGCCACGTACGCGACGGGAGCGGCGATCAGCAGCGGGCAGGGCGTGGCCAAAACCAGCACCTGCGCGAATCGCAATGGCGTGCCTGCGACGGCCCACGCGATGCCGGCGATCGCCAGCGAAAGAATGGTGAACGGCACCGCCAGCACATCGGCGGTTTTGACGACGGTCGGGCGCGATTCCTGCGCCGACGACACCAGTTCGAGGATCTTCTGATACTGCGAATCCTGCGCCAATTGCGTGGCACGCATCGTCAGCGCGGTCGATCCGTTGACCGCACCCGACAGCACGCGCGCGCCCGCATACACTTCGCGCGGCACCGGCTCGCCGTTGATATTGCTCAGATCCAACGTGGCGATGCCCGACAGCAGTTCGCCGTCGACCGGCACCGTTTCGCCCGGCAGCACGAGGATCACGTCGCCAAGCTTGACCTGGTCGACCGGAACGGTTTCGAAATGCTCGCCGGCCGCGTCGTAAGGCTTGGTTTGGGTGGTGGACTTATTCGTTTCCGCAGCGTTAGGCACATCCACACTGGCGACCTTGCGAAAGCCGTCCGCCGTCATGTCGCCCTCAGCATCACCGGCAGTACCGTCGGCCCCGGCAGCCGCCGCACGTGCACCCACGCCCGGCAACGTCACCACGTGCGCGGTCCGCGGCGCCGCATCAACCAGCGCCGTCAGGTTGCCTTCCGCCTTCGACTGTGCGAATTCCTCAATCGCCTCGCCGGAGGAAATCATCAGCACCACGGCCCACGCAGCCCAGTATTCCTGCACCGCCACCGTCGACGCGATCGCAATAACCGCAAGCAAATCCACACCGACGTGACCGTGCCGCAAATCGTCAATCATGCCGATCACAGTCACCACAATCGTGTACACGACCAGCGCGATCACGATCCACTGCCCGACACCCGGATTGAACGGTCCGAAAGTCAGCGAGACGCCCGCAGCCTCCCACGGACGCCACGAACCCAGCAATGCCAACGGAATCGCGGCAATGATGGCGATCGGCAGCAGCGGAACCTCTTTGCAAATGGAAATGATTCTACGCATGAGAATCTCCTTACGCTCGTATCGGACGCCTTGTTAACCCATCGGCGCCCCGCCTGCGCGGACCATCGATACACGGCGTAAAAAGATATTTCCAGCATAACAGAGCATTGCGATTGCCGCGGTCGTTTGCGTGCGCTTCCGTTCGTCGCGCGCGTTCCGCGCATACGAAAAGGGCCGTGCGATTGCTCGCACAGCCCTTGTTTTCCGCCGTTTTTCGGCTTGTTCAGCGTTTTCCGCGATTACGCGGATTGCGGTTGCGACTTCGCCGTCAGCCTATCGGGTGGCAGCCACCCGTATCGCTGTCGGCATGAACGCCGCACACCGTACGTTGCCGTACGATGCCGCGCATCCGGCTTTACCACAGACCGAACGGATCGAACAGGCCACCGCCGTCGCCGTTGTTGCCGTTACCGCCATTCTGGCCGTTCTGGCTGCCGCCATTCTGGCCGTTGCCGTTATCGTCGTTGCCGTTGTTCTGCTGACGCTGTTCCTGCTTGTTGGAGGAGTTCGTCTTGGTCTCTTCCTGGTCGAGCGTCACTTCGAGATCCATGGTGTTGCCGCCGCGCACAACGGTCAGCTTCACCTTGTCTCCCATGGCGGAGGCGCGCACGTAACCGAGCAGCGAGTAGTTGTTGTTCACTGCCTTTCCGTTGAACGCCACGATGGAGTCGCCGGCCTTCACGCCGGCCTTGGACGCCGGGCCACCGTCGGTCACGGCCTGCACCTGGGCGCAGCCGCGGGTCACACCGTCCGCTTCCACCGAGGAGCTCTTGATGGTGATGCCAAGCACCACATGCTTCACGGAACCGTTGTCGATGATCTCGTTGGTCACGCGCTTGACGAGGTTCGACGGAATGGCGAAGCCGATGCCGATGGAACCTGCCGTGCCGGACGAGCTTGCGGTGGAGGCGATGGACGAGTTGATGCCGATCACCTGGCCGGCCGCATTAAAGGTCGGGCCGCCGGAGTTGCCCGGGTTGATGGCCGCGTCGATCTGCACGGCGTTGGTGACGATGGCGTTGTTGTCGTCATCGGTCACGGTCACCGGGCGGTTGAGCGCGGACACGATGCCGGTGGTGGCGGTGTCGTCGTAGCCGAGCGGATTGCCGATCGCCATGACGGCCTCGCCGACGGCGAGATTGTCGGAATCGGCGAATTCCGCGACTTTCAGATCGCTCGGCGGATTGTCGAGCTTGATCACGGCCAAATCGGTGGTGGTGTCGGTGCCGACCACCTTCGCGGAATAGACGGCGCCGCTGGCGAGCGTCACCTGAATCTGCTGCGCGCCGGAAATCACGTGGTTATTGGTGACGATGTAGCCTTTGTCGCTAATGATTGCGCCGGAGCCTTTGGCGCTGCCGTCGCTGGTTGCCACGTCAATGGACACCACAGAATCGGACACTTCTTTCGCCACTGCGCTCCAGTCCGCGGCCTCGCCGGATTTGGCTTTCGCCGAACCGGATCCGGACGTGTTGGACTTCACGCTGGTCAGTGAGCTGGAGGTGGGTACGGTCACCCATCCATTGGTGATTGCCGCGTAGCCGACGCCGAGGCACAATGCCGCGGAGACGAGGGCCGCCACCACGCCGGTCATCACATGCCCGGTCACGCCGGAAGCGGACTTCGGCTTGGCTGCAGCGCCATTCTGCTGCGGGGCACCGAACGGATTACCGTTATTCGGATTCCCAAACGGGTTGCCGTTATTGGGAGTATTCGGCGCTGCTGGCGGCACGTTGGCACCGCCTTGCGCAGCGGGCTTCATGAATGGATTGCCGTTATTCGATTGCGCGTTCTGCTGATCGTTCTGCTGATTTCCACCCGCATACGGATTCCCGAAGAAAGGATTGCGACGCTGCTGCGGCTGCTGCGGAGCCTGCCCGTACGCGCCATATTGCGGCTGCGGGGGCATGTTCGGCGCGCCATTCGCAGTATCGTTCGCGGCTGCGGTGCCATCAGCCGGCTGCGTCGGCACGGGACCGTACGCACCATATTCCGGTGCCGGACGGTACTGCTGGGCCGGCGCATCCTGCGTGGAACCGCCAACCACGGTACGTTCGCCCGCCGCGGAAACATAATCCGGCGTATCGTCCGCCGCAGCCGCGGATTCCGTCGAAGCGCCATCGTTCGCAACAGGCATGGCGGCCGTCGGCTGATCCTCAATACCGCCCTGCACGTCAATCGGTTCGGTAGCCGACTCTGCGGCATACGGCTCGCCTGCGTAAGTTTGCGTCTGTTCCGCATCAACCGGCGGCATCGGCACGGTCTGCTGTTCGTCATTCTGCGGCTGCACGGCGTTCTGGTCGTTCTCTTCAGCCATTTTCGCTCCTTATTCGTCTCGCGGCATTTCACAAATCAGCAATCGTGCCGCTCGAACTGCTATCTACGAGTAAAGATACTCGCTCTGGAAGTTTCCTGAATGTTTGTTGAAAGTAGCAACCAAATACGTTCAACATCACCATTGAATCTGAAAATCGCACCAAAATGCGATCGGCGTCTTCATCGCGCTTTCCGCATCTTCCTTATTTTCATTTCACCAATCGCATTCTTTGCAGCACTTTCAAGAATCGCCGCTATCGCATAAAATATTCCGCATGACAAGCCTTACCGAATCATCTATCGACACAGCGCAAGACACGCAAAACGCGGCAACCGCAGTGTCCGAGAATCTCATCGAACATCCGCGTGGAGCGGAACCAGGCAAGCCGGGCCGCCGCGACGCCTTCTATTTCGAACAGAAAACCCGCCTTCCCGACGCGGCCGACGGCAAGGGACGCGGCGGCGCACGATACGGCCGCACCGGTACCATTCATACCCCCCACGGCGATATTCACACTCCGGCGTTCGTGCCCGTGGCCACGCAGGCCGCAATGAAAGCCGTGCTGCCCGAAACCATGAAGGACCTCGGCGCGCAATGCCTGCTGTCCAACGCGTTTCACCTGTATGAACGCCCCGGTGAGCAAGTGCTCGACGAAGCCGGCGGCCTTGCCAAATTCATGAACTGGAACGGTCCGACCTTCACCGATTCCGGCGGTTTCCAAGTGCTTTCGCTCGGCGCAGGCTTCAAGAAAACCCTCGCCATGGATGTGACCGGAATGAAATCAGACGACGTGATCGCTGAAGGCAAAGAGCGCCTCGCGTTCGTAGACGAGGACGGCGTAACGTTCAAATCGCCGCTCAACGGCTCACTGCACCGTTTTTCCGCCGAAATTTCAATGGGAATCCAGCATAAGATCGGCGCCGACATCATGTTCGCGTTCGACGAGCTGACCACACTGATGAACACGCGCGGCTACCAGGAGCGTTCCGTGGAACGCACCTACCGTTGGGCGCAGCGTTGCGTTGCCGAGCATAAGAGGCTTACCGAAGAGCGCGTCGGCAAGCCGTATCAGGCGCTGTATGGCGTGGTGCAGGGCGCGAATTATGAGGATTTGCGCAGGCATGCGGCCGAACAGATCGCTTCGTTGGACTTCGACGGCGTCGGTATCGGCGGTGCGATCGAAAAACGCATTATCGGCGACACTTGCGCTTGGATTTGCGATGCAATGCCAGAAAGCCGACCGCGCCACGTGCTCGGCATCGCCGCGGTCGACGATATTTTCGCATGTGTCGAGAATGGTGGAGATACGTTCGATTGCGTCGCACCGGCGCGTTGTGGCCGAAATGGCGCGATTTTCACGCGCGACGGACGTTACAACATCAAGCGCGCGCAATTCAAGCATGATTTTGGACCACTTGAAGAGGGCTGCGATTGCTACACATGCACGCATTATTCGCGCGCTTACGTGGATCATGCGTTGCGTGCCCGCGAATTCAACGGTTTCACATTGGCGACGATCCACAACGAGCATTTCTTCGTGAAGCTGCTGGACGATATTCGCGCGTCGATTGACGGCGGATATTTCGACGAATTCCGCGACGAAACCCTGACCCGCTTCTACGCCAACGGATCCCGCGGATAATGCATTTCACTTGGGCCTTCCGCCCAAACGAATGCTGAGCCACACTTCCGCGTTCCAAGGCGTCGACGAACAGACCCGTCGGCGTCTTTTTTCATGTGTTCCGCGCATGTCATGCATACACCCATCCGTCTCACCCCATCCACCACCCAATGTGTCCGTTTCTCCAGAATCAGACATCTAATGCCCATACCGCCCCTCCCGGTTGTCCGATTCTGGAGAATCGGACAAGCAAGCGCCCTAAAACATTCGTCGAATGTCCGAAACGCCAGAATCGGACGAGCCGTGTCGCGCCGCTTGAATTTTCCTACGGAAAATGGCGGAATTTAAGGATGGCTCCGTCGTACGGAAGCTCCCAGAGCTTCCTCCCTCCTCGCGTCGCGCCGCTTGAATTTTCCTACGGAAAATGGCGGCGCGACACGCCGATTTGAGGTTGCGTGGGTTTTGGTGTAAATTAGTCGACTGTCTGCGAGCGTGGCGGAATGGTAGACGCGCTGTCTTCAGGTGGCAGTGAGTGTATGCTCGTGGGGGTTCAACTCCCCCCGCTCGCACCATAACGAAAAGGCCGGAGCCGGAAGGTTCCGGCCTTTTCGTTTTCCAAGCAGCAGTAGGACTCAGCAGCTCCCAACATTTCCGGCAGGAATGCTCCAGGATGCCGAATCCCTTTCATCTGTCATTGGTTGTTTCGGCGGATTGCACGGAGTACGGACTCGCCGGTGAGGAGTTCACCGTCAATGCCGCCGGGCAGAGCTACATCAGCTACGCGGATTACGCGATCGCCGTGGTGGATGAGGCCGAGCAGGCCGCGCACGTGGGCGAGCGCATCTCCGTGTACGCCAAGTAGTACTTCCTTCTCTTGTGCCGTGCATGTCTGATTCTGCAGAATCGGTCATCCACGGCACATTTTTTATGCCGTGCATGTCTGATTCTGGAGAAACGGACAACCAGACTAGGCCAAACACTCTACAGTTGTCCGATTCTCCAGAATCGGACAGTTTGTGGAGAATGGTCAGCGCACGAGGAAGACCATGATGATGATCATGGCGAAGCCGGTCAGGTCGGTGAAGGTGAACGTTTCGCCGGCCCATGCCACTGCGGTGACGGTGGCCATGACCGGTTCGCTGGTGCCGAGCATGGTGGCACGCACCGCTCCGACGCGCATCACGCCTGCCATGTAGAGCCAGAACGCGAGGAATGTGCCGCATACGATGGCGTAGAGCAGCAGGAGCATACCTCGCGCGTCCAGTGCGGGAATGTTCGCCCACGGTTGCGCGAACGGGCACAATATGAGTCCGGACATGAGGAATGTGATGCCGTTGATGGTCATGTTGCCCCATTTGAGCATGAGCATGACCGGCAGGATGGACATGGCCGCGGTGCTCACCGCGTCAACCAGTCCCCATGCGAGCCCCTGCCATGGCAGCGACAGCGAGGCGAAGTTGCCACCGGTGGCGATGAGGAACGTGCCTGCGAACGCCAGGAGCACGCCGACCAATTCACGCTTGAGGGGCAGTCGTTTGCCGCGCAGGCATACCCATGCGAGCACGAAGATCAGATTGAGCGTCTGCAATACGGTGGCGGTTCCGGAATTCGTCCAGTCGATGGTCATCAGGTAGGAGACCTGCACCAGAAGCACGCATGTCAGCGTGGTGACCAAATATTTCGGATACGATTTGACATCTTTGACCGCTCCGGCGAGTTTCTGCGGTGTGGTGATGGCCGATCCGACCAGGAAGATCAGGCTGGCGAATAGCGCGCGTACGCAGGAAAGCCAGATCGGATCCAGCTGGTAGTCACGCATCAGCAGTTTGGCCACGGTGCTGTTCATACCCCACATGGCACCGCCCAGCAATGTCATGCCAGTGCCGATGAGCAGGCTTTTCGGCGTCTGTTCCAGCACATGTTCCGTTTTTTTCGCGGTTTTTTTCGCGGTTTTTTGCGATTCGGAAGTTTTCTGCGATTGCGACGCCTGTCCCGACGTTTGCTTTGCCACGGACTGCCCTCGCTCTCTCTCCACGGCTTTCACGGCAAATTCACGGCGATTGTAGCGCAGACGGTATGCATATTAAACGTCAGTCATACAAAACAGATTTATTCCGCCAAACTTGCGTTCGGCGCCGACAAAAAATCGAGGATTTTGCCGAGATATGGTCCGAGCACGGCATTCGGCATGGAGAAAATTTCGTGCAATGACTGGCTGTATCGCACTTTTTCGATGGAACCGCCGCCTTCTCGCACACGTTCGACGAAGTCATCTTGCGGACCGTTGAGCACCCACACGTCGCGTCCGGCTTGAAACAGCAATACCGGGGATTCGATAGCTCCACACATATCGGGTTTGAGCACGGCTCGGGAAAGCGCCATCGCCTGGTTTGCCCAATCGAACGTGGCCGCGTTGGTCTGGCACGTCACGTCGGCCAAGCGCTGCTTGTGGAACCAGCGGATGCGCGCTTCGGAGGCTCCCTCGTAATCGTCGAGATTGAGGTTTCCGTCAAAATCGGCATGCCCGAACACGCGTGATTTGCCGAAGCCAAGCCCGCAGATTACGCCGACCACAATGCGTGCGATCCACGTTGGCATGCCAACCACCGGCGCGATCATCGGCGCGGACAGGACCGCCTTGTCGAACAGCGACGGGTAGCGTTCCAGCACAGCCGCGCCGATGCCGCCGCCCATGGAATGGCAGTACAAGTACATCGGGCCATCACCGGCCGTCTCACGTCCCACGGTCTGCGCGAATGTGGCGAAATCGGCCACATACCGGCGCCAATCGTCGATCCA
>OIEU01000583.1_pt1 | contig 15405 bp, 14 predicted proteins | sample 1581831 | NCBI WGS metagenome assembly OIEU01 (sample SAMN03281007, study PRJEB24777) | human gut metagenome | isolation source: fecal sample PR166 from 1 month old female Malay infant, vaginally...
TTTGTGCACGGTGTGTGATGATCTTGATCGCGTCTACTTTGTTTCTCACTGCCTCATGTCGATGTTACATTTGATAAGACGCAGTTTGAGTGTGTCGATGGGCGACCCGTATGGCTAAGTATAACAAATGTTTTTTTTTTTTTCAAGCAGAAGACGTCATACGATATCATGCCTAGTCTCGTGGGCTCGGAGATGTGTATAAGAGACAGGTATCTTCGCTATCGAGGTCAAACGGGAAGTGGTTGGTAACCGTGATGTACTTGACGTAGAACGGTTGTTGCAGGTTTTCTAAGTACTTGATCGAGTCCTTAAAGAGAAGCTTATCCTTTAAGCCGTAGCCGGTCGACTTGTCACCCGACGTGTCGTAGTAAGAGGCGTCGAAGAAGTACTGGTAACCCATGTTTTTGTAGACGTTGTTACGGTTCCAAAATGAGGCGATGTTACCGTGGAAGACGGCGGAGGTGTAGCCGGCCCGCTGGTTTAAAATGGCCGGCGCCGCTTCAAAGGTGTTGTCACTACCCAAGGTGGCAAACAAGGACCCCTGGGAGAGGCCAAAGGTAGAGGTCTCCAGCAGGTTCTCGGCGTCAGAGGTCTTTCCTTGACCGACCTGGTGGAAGAAGTTATCGAAGGCGTAGGTCTCCTTGCTCTTGTACAGGGAGTTCAAGAACGGCGTTACCTCCTGGCCGTTGACCTTCAAGTTAATCAGGAACTGTTGGAAGCTTTCCAGGTGGATAACGATTACGTTCCGCCCCTTGGCAATCCCGTACATTTTGACGTTCGGTGAAGCGTAGTGCGAATCGGTAAACTTTTTAACCTTTTCTAGCTCCGATTTGGTCGCCGACTTACGCATGTCGTTGACGTGCTCGGTCTTAACTAGGTCGTAGGCGGTAAAGGTATCTAGGCCGAGGTACTTGACGATGTAGGTCCGGTCAAAGGTCCGCCCCAGTAGTTGGGGCCGGTCCATTTCCGCGACCGCCAAGTTCACCCCAAAGACCACCAGGGCCACCGAGGTGAAGGCGAAAGCGACCCGGTGGCTGACCGCCCGCGGATCAAACTTGATCTTGCGAAAGAGCATCAAGACTAAGATCACCACGATGTCTAGCCAGTAAAAGACGTCGTGGAGGTTGGTCAGAGCAATCGAGCTTCCCGACAGCCCCTGGTTAACCTTGGAGTAGCCGGTCATGGTGGCGATCGTCATGAAGTCGGTGAATTCCCGGTAGTAGATGACGTTTAAATAGAGCAAGACGGTATTTAAAACGTCAATTCCCATCAGGACCGGGTAAAAGAAGCGGGACCGCTTAAAGTAAAAGGCGAGTCCGAATAAGAGCAGGGTGGTCCCAAGCGTGTTAACTAACAGGATGGCGTATTGGACAATTCCCTCGGCGCCCAACTTAAAGTCGGTAAAGTAGGCAAAGAGGGTCTTGGCCCAAAAGAGAACCACCAGAAGGGCAAAAAAGCCGATCCGGGTGTTCACGAATTTTCCGAGTCGTTTCATCGTAAAGTGATCCTCGCAAACATAAATAATTTCGTTATTAAAGCGATGGGGCTAAGTAAATTAGCCGGTAACGATCAACATTTTAACATAGGGGGAGCAGGGAGTTGGGGGATTTGAAAAATCGTTGAAGAAACTTAACGGAATTCAAAGCGGGGCGCCGCTACGTTCAACCCGAAAATGGGGTACAATAAGGCGTGAAAACACTAACAATGGAGGGATGACGATGACCAAGATCAATATTTACCTCGTTCGCCACGGGCAAACCTACTACAACATTTATAACAAGCTGCAGGGCTGGAGTAACTCGCCCTTGACTGACCAGGGTTACCAAGACGCCGAAAAGGCGGGACAACGCTTAAAGGACGTCCACTTTGACGCCGCCTTTTGTTCCGACCTTACCCGCGCCGTTGAAACCGCCCAAACAATCCTCGATGAAAATAAGGCCGATTCGGTCAAGGAGCCGACGACGGCACCGTATTTCCGCGAGGAGTTCTACGGCTCTTACGAAGGGACCTATATGGACCAAGCTTGGTATAACGCCGGGGCTCCCCACGGGTTAAAGACCTTCAAAGACATCGTCACCAAGTACAACATCGACACCGCCAAGGACTGGTTAAAAGACGCCGATCCCTTCCACGACGCCGAAAACAGCACCGAGTACTGGAAACGGATGAACGAAGGCTTAGCGATCATTCGGGACGCGGGGCTGCCGGACGGGGCCAACGTTTTGTTGGTTTCCCACGGCAACACCTGCCTGTCCTTGATTGAACGTTTCGGCGAGGGGAAGTATGACATTACCGAACGGCCGGCAAACGGGAGCCTATCCAAGTTGGTGATGGATGGCGACCGGGTCAGCGTTGAGTTTTATAATCATTAAAAAAGGAAGTGCGACCCAACCTCCTCGACAGGCCGTTGGTAAGGTTCGGGCACAGGTTAGCGCGTCAGCGGTGTTCTGTGGCCAGACTTAGCCACTAGGCCTGTCTTAGCCACTAGGCCTGTGGTTGGGAGCACGTTATCAGGGAGTGCGACTAGCCTTCTCGACGAGCCGTATGACTAAGCTAGGGCAAATGGTTGGTGCGCCAGCACCGTTCTTTGCCCGTACTTAGACACTAGGCCTGCGGTTATTGACCACGTTTTCTGTCTAATATTCGGACATACAGCAAGAGGCTGGAAGAAAACCTTGTTTTCTTCTAACCTCTTTTTTCGGCCATAGTTGTTGATAATAAAATAACATATGTTACAATCAATGTTGTAATTTAAAAAGTAACAGATATGAACCGAAGGAGGAAGTAAATGATGAAGTATGCAGTAACCGCAGCAACCGGACGTTTTGGTCGGGTGGCCGTTGAACAATTGGTTGATTTAGTTGGTAAGGATCAAGTGGTAGCGATCGTACGCGACGTTGCCAAGGGGCGAGAGCTATTGCCGGCGGGAATTGAAATTCGCCAGGGTGACTACGCCGACCAAGCGGGGATGACCAGTGCCTTGGCAGGCATTGATCGTTTACTCTTTATTTCCTCACAACCAGGGGGGCCAGTTTCCCGGGAGACGCAACACTTAAACGTGGTTGCCGCTGCGAAGGAAGCCGGCGTTTCCTTGGTTGCCTACACTAGCTACCCGCAGGCGGACCAAGCTAAGGCTCCTTTGGCCCACGATCACCAGGTGACTGAAGCGGCCATAAAGGAAGCCGGGCTCGCCCACGCTTTCTTGCGTGATAACTGGTACCTGGAAAACGACGCCAGCTTCCTGACGGCTGGCAAGGAGGGGCAAGCGGCCATTTACTGGACCACTGGTAAGGCAGCTTGGGCACCGGAAGCCCTTTACGCCACCGCCGCCGCTAAGGTGCTGGTGAGTGACCAGCCAAAGGAAGTTTACGAATTTGGCGGTCAACCAATCAGCTACGAAGAACTCGGGGACGCCTTAAAAGAAGCCCTGGGCAAGGAGGTAGAAGTGGCTAAACTAAGCCGGGAAGCTTATGAAGCCGCTTTGGTAAAGAGTGGCATGGACGAGGCGATGGCAACCATGATCGCCTCCTTTGAAGAACCGCACGAGGCGGGGGACTTGGATGTGACAAGCGATGACTTGGCCACCGTCCTCGGTCACCCGCTGCCGACGTTAGTTGCTAGCATCAAGGAATTGCTGGCTAAGTAAAAAAGGACCCGCCGACGCGGGTCCTTTTTTTACTTGGCTTCCTTTTTGAAGAAGTCTTGGTAGTTCAAAATTAGGTTTAAGATAACGGCGCAGGCCGAACCGACAACCACCCCGTTACCCAAGATGATTTGGGCTTCGGTGGGCAGTTGTTGAAAGATTTGCGGGTAGACGGTGACCCCGAGGCCTAACCCCACGGACAGGGAGGCCACCAAGAGGTTGGAACCCTTAGCAAAGTCGACCTTGTGCAGGATTTGGATCCCCTGGACCCCGACCATCCCGAACATGACGATCATCGTGCCCCCTAAAACGGGCGTGGGAATGATGGTGGCAAGGGCGCCGGCCTTTGGCAATAAGCCCAGCAAGATCAAAAGGAAGGCGGCGTAGTAAACCGGCTTCTTGGTTTTGACCCCGGACATCTTGAGCACCCCGACGTTTTGCGAGAAAGTCGAGTACGGGAAGGTGTTAAACAGCCCCCCCAGCATGGCGGCAATCCCTTCGGCCCGGTATCCACGGGCCATATCCTTGCTGGTGATCTTGGTGTCGGTGGCGTCACTTAAGGCAAAGTAGACCCCAGTTGATTCGATCATCGTGGTTAAGGCGACGAGCATCATGGTAACGATGGCGCTGGAGTTAAATTGTGGGGTGGCGAAGTAGAAGAACTGTGGGGCGTGGAACCAAGCGGCACTGGCGACGGTGCTTAAAGAAACCATCCCCAAGACGCCGGCAAATAAGGACCCCAGTAAGATCCCCAGCAGAATAGCGATCGACTTTAAAAAGCCCTTGGCAAAGCGGTTGATCATGACGATGATGATGATCGTAACGATCCCGATTAAGAGGTTGCTAGGGGCACCAAAGCTCTTCGCCGTGGCATCCCCACCACCGAGGTTTTGAAAACCGACCGGTACCAGGGTGAAACCGATGATCGTGATCAAGGACCCGGTCACCACCGGTGGGAAGAGCTTCTTGAGCTTGGCAAAGACGCCGGCAATCAAGAAGATAAACAACCCCGAGCAAATAATGGCGCCGTACATGTAGCCGATCCCGAGCTTGCCGCCGATTGATTCCAAGGGGGCGACGGCCTGGACGGCGCAGCCCAGGACCACCGGTAGGGCGATCCCAGTTAAAGCGGTCCGTTTTAACTGGAGTAAGGTAGCGATCCCGCACATGAAGATGTCGATGGAAACCAGGTAGGTCATCTGGGCGGCGTTAAAGTGCAGGTAGTTCCCGATCAACAACGGCACTAAGACGTCACCGGAGTACATGGCTAACAGGTGTTGGAAACCTAGGATAAGGTGGCGCCAGAAGGTGGTTGCTTGCCCCTCCAGGCGTTGTTCAGCGGAAATTGACGGTGAAAGTTTCAAAAGATTCCTCCCCGCAGGTACCTAAATAAAAAAAGTGGACCCACAAAAGCCCACTCACTTTTGCTTATAGTCTTCAGTTTGCGGCTGAAGGTAGAGACTTGCCGACCATATTACGGCGATTATATAGGCACTTACGTTTTCTAAATTTGATACCAGTATCTTACCACTTAAAAGCGAACGATACAATCTTATGGAAACTTAATCATCGTTATTTTCCGAAAATTAACGCCACCACCGTTTGTTAAAGATCAGCCAAATCGAAATGGCGACCATGATCAGGGTAATGATGATGGTGATTTGCCAAGCAAAGTCGTTGTTGGCAAGGGGGAGGGACTTGACGTTTTCCCCGTAAAAACCAGAGACGATCGGCGGGATCGATAAGATAATTGAGTAGACGGTCAAAAACTTCATCGTTTGGTTCAGGTTGGAATCCAGCACCTTGCTGTAGGCGTCGGAGACCCGGCCGGTCACGTCCGAGGTCATCTGGGCCATTTCCAACCCCTGCTGGGCTTCGATGATAACGTCGTCCAGGTCGGATTGCTGGTCGACGCTCATCCGGTAACCGAAGCGGCGCTTGAATTCCTGGAGCAAAGAAACGTTGCCCTGCAGGGAGGTCAAAATGTAGACCAACCCGGTTTCCAGTTCCATAAACTCGTTGATCGCCGAGCGTTCGGTCCGGCGCCGCAAGTTGTTTTGGATCTTTTGACGCTGTTGGTCGGCCCGCCGAATCGGGGGAAAGTAGGCCGTTGACAGCCGGTAGAGGATCGGCAAGATAAAGTCGTAGCGGGTGTCGATGTCACCGTGAGATTGGAGTCGCTGGAGTTGTTCGGCAATTAAGCCGTTGACGAAGTTAGTGTGGGCGTTGGTAAAGGTCAAGACGTTGTTTTTGGTCAGCATGATCCCGACCGGGGCGGTCTGGGGGGCCGATTCCTCGTGGTTAGGGATGTAGACGTCAAAGATGAGCAGGGTGATCCCGGCGTCGCGATCGATTTCAATCCGGGCCTTTTCGTAGGGGTCGATGGCGTAGTCAAGCAGATCACTCGTCACTTCGTATTTTTCAAAGAGTTCATCGCGTTCGTGGGGGAGGGGCTCAAAGACCGACACCCAGTAACTGTGGTCATTAAACTTGACGGAACTTAACACATTGCACACCCCTCTTTCTTAGCTTTTCCCATTATACAACAGTTTGCCAATCCCTTGGTAGTTTGCCAATCCCTTGGTCTAGGTTACAATAGTCACAAAGGGGGAATGATGATGGAATATCGCTGGCAAATAGAAGAACGCCTGCCGGTGGATCAAGAGGCAACGCCCTTACGGCACCTTTTGCAGCGCCAGTGGCTGTTGCCCAAGCGTTTGGTCCACTACCTGCGCAGTCGCCGTCAGGTCCTAGTCAACGGCTCCTACCGTCCGGTGTCGAAGACGGTTGCGGCTGGCGACGTGATCACGCTTAATTTTTCCGGCGACGAGTTTCGCACGCCCGATTCATCGTACCTTCCCGATCCGGGACCGTTGACCGTCCTGTACGAAAACCGGGACCTCTTGGTGGTCGACAAGCCGGCCGGAATTAAAAGCCACCCCAACCAAGCGGGCGAAGTCGGCACCCTGATGAACCGGGTGGCGGCCTATTTAGAGGGGACTAACGACGCCGCCTACATGGTTCACCGCTTGGACCAAGAAACCAGCGGGGCGATGATCGTGGCCAAAAATCCGGTGGTGGTGCCGATTTTAGACCAGTTGATTAGTACCGGCGAAATTCACCGTGACTACTTGGCCCTGGTGGCCGGGGTGCCGAACCCGGCCCGCGGGATTTGGGACCTTCCCTTAGGACAGGACCCGACCGACGTTCGCAAGCGCAAGGTCTTCGGCAAAAACGCCCAGCCCGCTCGGACCCATTACCGGACCCTAGCCGTCAATGGCGACCAGGCACTAGTGGTTTTGAACCTCGAGACCGGGCGGACCCACCAGCTACGGGTGCACTTGGCGGCGGCTGGCTGCCCGATTGTGGGCGATCCGTTATACGGTACGGTGGCGGCCCCCCGGATGTACTTGCACGGGGTGGCGCAAGAATTGGTGCTCCCCTTTTCTTTAAAACGGGAACGGATTGTGGCTAAAATCCCTGACGATTTCCCCCAGTTTTGATAGAATAGGGGTAGACAAGTCACAAATCAACAATACAAGGGAGTGTGCATAATTAATTGTCACTTATTGAGAATCTCTACGGACCATTCTTTGACTTACACAACTGGGCGGCGGTCGTAACCTCCGGACAGGACTGGTTAATCATCCTGTCCTTGGTAATGATGGAGTGTTTGCTCTCCGTCGATAATGCCGTCGTCTTAGCCGCCCAAACCCGGGTCTTGCCAACCCTAAGGGAACAAGAGGAATCCCTTTTCTACGGAATCTGGGGTTCGTATCTGTTCCGTTTCCTGGTGATTGGGATCGGGACCTACTTGATTCACTTCTGGGAAATCAAGGCCCTCGGGGCGGCCTACCTAATGTATATGGCTTACCGCTTCTTTCACGTTAAGTTCTTTGGCAAGCATTCCCTACACAAGGATAAGAAGAGCTCCCGGCTGGGGAAGCTAACCGGACGCAAGCGCTTTTGGGCCGTGGTGGCGCAAATTGAGTTTACCGACATCGTCTTTTCCATCGATTCGGTCTTAGCTGCCCTTGCCGTCTCCAACAATCCGGTGATCGTCTTGATCGGGGGCCTGATTGGGATCCTGTGTATGCGGGGGATCGCCGAATTCATCATGCGCTTAATGCGGAAGGTTCCGGAACTGGAGCCCATGGCCTACGTATTAATTGCCGTTATCGCCGTTAAACTGTTTCTGACGATCCCGGCAATCGACATCGAAATTCCATCGGGGCTCTTCGGGATTTTCATTTTACTGGTCTTTGCCTTGACCGGGGTGGTACACTTCCTTCGCCGGGGGAAGCACCCAGCTTCTTCAAGCAAGTCAGTAGGGGGGAAAAAAGATGGCACAAGTGGCACACAAAGATAACTTTAATCAACTAGTTGAAGGCCCGGTGACCGTGGTCGACTTCTGGGCTCCTTGGTGTGGGCCCTGCAAGATGATGGCGCCGGTTATGGATCAACTAGAAGCCGAGTACGGCGACCGGATTAAGTTTGTCAAATTTAATATTGATGAGGACCAGGAAACGGCCACCCAATTTAAGGTGATGAGCATTCCGAGCCTGGTCTTGTTCCGGGACGGGAAGGCTAAAGAAAAGGTGACGGGGCTCTACCCGAAGGACCGCTTAGCCCACTACTTGGAACGGAAACTTAGTGAGGGATAGAGAAAGTGGTGACAGGAATCAGTGATTTCTTGGTCACCTTTTTGATTCCCTAAGTTTACACAGATATCGTGCTAACCAACCGCAGGTCTAGTGTCTAAGTACGGACGAAGAACGGTGCGTTTCGCACCAACCGTTCGTCCTAGCTTAGCCATACGACCTGCTGAGGAGGTTGTTTAGCACTCAACTTTTACTTGTAACCGGTTTACAAGTCCGGTATACTAGTAAACGATCAAGTAACGTAAAACGATTTACTGAAAACGAACGCACCAGAGGAGGAAAATCATGACTAACCGCATCGCCGTTTTAGGGAGTATTAACGTAGACACCACCTACCACGTCGCTCGGTTCCCGGAACCAGGGGAGACGCTGTCGGCTACCGATAAGAGCTCGGCACCGGGGGGCAAGGGGGCTAACCAAGCCGTGGCCGCTGCTCGTTCCGGGGCGCAGACGACCTTCATCGGGATGGTGGGCGCCGATAACGAAGGGCGTTTCATGCGTGAAGCCCTGCAAGAAGCCGGCGTTGACCCCCAGTTTGTTGGCAATGACGTTCGCCACGGGACCGGGACGGCCCTGGTGACCCTAGACGCAAACGGCCAAAACGACATCATGGTTTACGGGGGGGCCAACCAGGCGATGACCACCGCCGTGTTAGACCGGACCGACGACCTGTGGGACCAAGTCGACTTTTTGGTTAGTCAGTTCGAAACTCCGCAAGAAGTAACCCTGGCGGCCTTTAAGCTGGCCAAGGAACACGGGGTGACGACAATCTTAAACCCGGCCCCAGCCAAGGAAATTCTACCGGGCTTGCTGGCGGTGACCGACGTGATCGCCCCTAACGAAACCGAAAGCGCCCTGTTAACCGGAATTGAAATCAACGATGAGGCTGACCTGGCCAAGACGGCGGACTACTTCCGGGGCCAAGGGGTAGCTACTACCTTGGTAACCCTGGGTAGCCGGGGGGCATACTTCAACCACAACGGCAAGAGCGGGATTGTGCCGGCCTTTAAGGTTAAGGCGGTAGATACGACCGCGGCCGGCGACACCTTCATTGGCGGTCTGGTTTCCCAACTGACCCCGTCAATGGAAAACCTGGCGGACGCCATTACCTACGCTCAACGGGCCTCCAGCTTGACGGTTCAAGGGATGGGGGCAATGCCATCGATCCCAACCCGGGCCCAAGTAGAAGAAGCCTTGAAAAACTAATTACTGCACAAACTTTTAAGGCGCACTCTAAAGCGGGGTGCGCTTTTTATTTATCATCAAAATGGCTTTCCAATCAATAAGAAACCGGTTACTATTGTTAACAAAGGAAGGCGAAGAAAATGAAAATCGGATTTATCGGAACTGGGGTCATGGGCACCGGAATTGTCAAAAATTTGTTGAAGGCTGGTAACCGGGTAACGGTTTACAACCGGACCAAAGCCCACGCCGAGGAGGTACTCGCGGCGGGGGCTAGTTGGGCGGCTAGCCCGGCGGAGGCCACCTTAAATAGCGAGGCCGTGATGGTGATGGTGGGCTTTCCGGCGGACGTTGAAGAAACCTACCTGGGACCTAAAGGGATCTTTAGCGTTGTCCAGCCGGGTCAAATCGTGGTGGACATGACCACCAGTAAGCCGAGTTTGGAGCGAGAACTTAAGCAAAAGACCCCGGCCGGAGTGGGAATCCTAGATGCCCCAGTTTCTGGCGGCGATAAGGGGGCCAAGGAAGGGACCCTGACCGTGATGGTTGGTGGCGACCAAGAAGCCTACCAAACCATGACCCCGGTCTTTTTGCAACTGGGCAAGGATATCCACTACTTTGGGACCGCCGGGGCGGGGCAACACGCCAAGATGGCCAACCAAATCATGGTGGCCGGCACGATGACCGGACTGGTGGAAACCCTGGTTTACGCCAAGGCGGCGGGCCTCAATTTACAAGACGTGGTCGCCACGGTCGGTGGTGGGGCGGCGGCTAATTGGAGCCTCACCAATTACGCCCCCCGGATCCTAAAGGACGATTACACGCCCGGCTTCTTTGCTAAGCACTTCCTAAAGGACCTGCGCATCGCCCTAGAAGAGTCGGACGCCATGGGGATTGACCTACCGGCAACTAAGGTCGCAAAACAACTCTACGAACAGCTGGTGGACTCAGGCCACGGCGACTTGGGCACCCAAGCCCTAATTAAACTCTGGTGGAAGGACGAGAAAGAAGATGGAAAAAAAGATTAAGTTAGACGACGTGGCGCGCTTGGCGGGGGTTTCTAAGGCCACGGCCTCGCGGGTGTTGAACCACCGCGGGTATTTAAGCCAAAAGACGATTGATAAGGTTCACCAGGCCATGGAGGACCTTAACTACCGCCCCAACGCAATTGCCCGCCAACTCTACAAACAAGAGACGATGCTGGTGGGGCTGATTTTCCCGACCATCAATAACCCCTACTTTGCCCAGTTGGAGGCGGCCCTTGAAAAGTGCCTCTACAACGAGGGCTACCGGGCGGTAATGGGAAACAGCGAAAACAACGCCAAAAAGGAAGAGAACTACTTGCAACTCCTCTTGGACCGCCAACTCGATGGCCTCATCGTCGGGGCCCACAACCCGGAAATCCCGGCCTACCACAAAACCAGCCTGCCAATCGTTTCGATTGAACGGGTGGTTTCCAATCAGGTGCCGGTGGTGTCGGTGGATAACTACGAGGGCGGGCGGCTAGCCACCCAACGCCTGCTCGACGACGGCTGTCAACATATCATTCACACCAACTACCCGGGGGGCTTTGCCTCGCCAAACCAGGCCCGGGAGAGCGCCTACCGCGACTTGATGAGCCAAAACGACCGGCCGGCGATTGTCTACCAGGTGCCCTTCGATGAACCAGAGGACCAAAAACTGGTCCGGATCCGCAAGATCTTTGAGGAACACCCCGAAGTCGATGGGATCTTTGCCGATAACGACACCAACGCCCGTTTGGCCCTCACGGCAGCGACCGAAGCGGGGCGGCGGTGCCCAGAAGACATTAAGATCATTGGTTTTGACGGCGCCGATATGACCCGCTTGCTCTTGCCAGAGTTGACGACCATCCAACAGCCGATTCAGGAAATGGCCGAGGCGGCCGTGGAATTGCTGAAGGAAAAAATCGCCGGGGAACCCGCCGTTCAGTACCGGACCCTGCCGGTTAAATTAGTTGAGGGGACGACTGCTTAGCCCCCGCTATTCCTCGTTCGCAGTGCGGGCGGGGGATTTTTTGGCTCTACACTAAATCTTGTTGATGGATTACCATAGTGGTGATTCGTTGACAGGATTTTTTGGTTTTGAGGGGCGAATTGTCAAACTAAGTGCAACGGTTTGTCAAAAAATACTTCATATGGGGTTTCATAGTTTAACACTTTGCGAGGACGTTGATTTAACTGCTTTTGGCAGTGTTCAACGTCCTGTTCTGTGTAATTATCAATATCTGTTCGCTTGGGAAAATATTCCCGGATTAATCCATTTGTATTCTCATTTGTTCCACGCTGTTCAGGCGAATATGGATCGGGCCAATAGACAGTAACACCTAACCTTTCGCTGATTTCATCAAGATGAAGAAATTCGGTCCCATGATCTGGTGTAATAGAATGAACAAATTCTTTAGGAATGGCCCCTAACAGTTCAACTAAGCCTTTATTTATCTCCTGCGAGTCCTTTTGCACAACCTTTTTGATAAGCGTAAGCCGACTAAGCCGATCGACAACCGTTAAAAGGATGGAGTGACCCGTTCGACCAATCACAGTATCAATTTCCCAGTCACCTATACGTTGACGCTGGTTGATAAAACCAGGGCGCTCATGGATCGAGATATAGTCGGTCTGTACTTCTCGATGTCGTCTAGTATTCTTTGAATGCCGAGTCCGATGTTTATGTCTGAGATGGCGCTGAATACCGGTATCACCATGTGAGGAGTACTTCTCACCTAAATTGTGTTGATAGATATGACGGTAAATTGTGTTGTAGCTAACACACCATTGATGTTCCTTATTAAAGCGAGCGGTAATCTGCTCTGGTGACCAGTGCAGATCTAAGATGTAATGAACAATTTGACGGCGTAATTGTGGATGGCTGTCTAATAGCCGCTTCTTGTGACAATTCTGCCGCTTTTGATGATAGTCATTATCTGCTTTGCTTGGGGAATAATTACCTGCACAACGTTTTAACTCCCGTGAAATAGTGCTTGGATTTCGCCCCAGCCGTAACGCAACAGCCCGGATAGATAACCCCTTAGCTCGTAAAAACATAAGTATTTCACGTTCTTTTATAGTAAGATGTTTATAGCTCATACCGGATACCTCGAATTGTTTGATTTGGTTGTTAAACATATTCTACCCGGTATGGGTTTATTTTTTTACTTTGTGTTGCATTTCAATTGTAAATTCGCCGCAATTAAAAAGCTTACTAGGGAAGGCTATCTGCACAAAGGTGTGCATCGGTGCTCCAAATATCGCAATAATCTGATTGAGCAAGATCACCGTTTTATTAAGCGGCAACAAGTTCGTTCCGCAAGTTATCAGAGCACTCGGACAGCAGCTAGGACATTATACGGCATTGAAACCATGCATGCGATACACAAAGAAAGCCGAAAGAAGCTAGGCCTCTTCGGCTTTTCAGCGTATCAAGAAGTCGACCAATTGTTAGCGGCATAGGCTACAACCACTAAACACAGTCACTTTGATCTACGCTTAATTTCAACTTTGCACCAGAACCCTCAAAATTAGGTAGCACGACTTCACTTTCAAAGCCATCTTAATAAACCGTGTATATGTTCATGCGGAGGGTGCAATCGCTGCTCCAAAGACAGCAAAAAAGGATATCATTCCTTTGCAAGAGCAATATAATCAATCACACCAACAAAATTGAACAAATTGATCAGACAATCCGAGTAGGCGCAAATCCCATTGCTTATACTGCCTATGAACCTATAGAAAAGGCGCTTCGTCATAAAATGGTTCAGTACTGTAATCCTCCAAATGGCATAAATATTAAGACTAGTTTTCAAGAAAGGAAGCCGTAACGTGCGTTTATGGCATCAAGATTTAATTCAGCAACTCCCAAGACAACAATTATTGGGACAGCATCGTGAAATTGCGGCGCTTCGCGGTAATGGATGGGGACGGAAACACGCTACCGTTAATTACGTATTTGCACATTCCCCATATAAATTATTTCAATTTCACTGTATTGTGTTACGTGAAATGGAAAAACGAGGTTATCATCCAGATCAGAAATGGTATGATCCTCTGTATCGAGGTCAACATTGCCCAGCATACAAACAACTCAATCCGGTTGCACTCACAATACCCATCTATCCTGAGCATGACCAACGATATAAACATGTTTGCTTAACCAATTTACAAAACAAGGGAATCTTTTTAAACCTTCCGTGATCCTAGTCTGCGATGTTCATCTTGGGACATAGGATTGACAAAATAGTATCTCAACCCTAGATTGCAATAATAAAGTTACCACCTAGAAAGAGGCTTGCTCACTGCATGAACTGGGGTTTGCCAACGGAGACATTTTCTAGGTTTGTTATTGATAAGCGCTGTGGCTTGTTGAATATCGGTCTCTGAAACCTGATCAAACTGTGTTCCCTTCGGGAAATAGTAGCGAAGTTCTCGATTGAACCGTTCATTTGTGCCCCGTTCATTCGGGTGATAGACGTGGCAAAAGTAAACCGGTATCCGATAGCGCTTTGTAAGCGCCTGATCGCAGGAAAACTCTTTACCGTGATCAACCGTCACTGATCGAACCGGACCCGGAAAGTCCACCATCAGTCTTGCAAATCCCTTGAGAACAGCATTTTGTGATAAGTTTTCAAGCTTAGTTGTCGCCATTAAACGTGTCACCCGATCGACAATGGTCAAAACAGCAGCCTTTGACCCGCGACCACCGCGAACTGTATCCATCTCTAAATGTCCTTTTTCGGTTCGCCGATTAGCTGACTCACTGCGAATCTCAATTGAGGTGCCTACTGCTTGGTTATAGCGCGACCGAAGGTCTTGTCTTCTTTTATGACGTTTACCGTGATCAAAGAGTTGGCTTGGCTGAAAATCGACTTGTCTTTGATAAATCCAGTGGTAAATCGTGTGTGGCGCACAGTGAACGGCATAACCGACCATTTCAGGGGACCAACCTAGGTTTAGCTTCTCAGTTACCATCCACTTCAACTTAGGCGTTAAAATCGAGTGCCGACCACAACGATGGCGACAAGTATCGGCATGATCCTGAGCTATAATGGCGCAGTAATCACCTTCAGGGCAACGGTGAAGCTCATGCCTAATAGAAATACGAGAGCGGCCTAAGGTCGTGGCGATGTATTGAATCGTGTGGTGTTGCATCAGTTCTATCTGAGATCGTTCAATTAAGGTTATAATGGCCATGGGACCTGTCCTTCTCTCTAGATGGTATGTTATGCAAACACCATTTTAGCAAGAACGGACAGGTCTTTTTTCACATTTTCTGGGTGGTAACTTTAATTATGTAATCTAGGCTACCATTTGTGGCTTGGTTGGTTTGAAATCCTTTGGATTTCGTTCATGTAAATTCACAGGAATAATATCTTGCATTTGAAAAGGCACCTCCGACTGTTTTCCGTACAATAGCCTTAAAAGTTGTCACTTTAAGAAATAAAAAGTGATGACTTTTGAGGCTATTTTTATGAAAATCACCTATTCAACGACTACTAAGCTTCGCTTATTAAGTCAATTTCAAAACGTTAACGAGTCACTCAAGGTTTTCGCTGATTATCACAATGTAGGTGCAGGGAGTTTAAAGCGTTGGATCCAGCAGTATCTAACTGGCGGATTGGCTAATTTAGAGCGCCCAGTACACAATCGCCGGTACCCTAAGAAGCTTAAGCTTCGTGCCGTCCGTGATTATCGAAATCACCGTCTTCCTACCAGAGAAATCCTATTAAAGTATGATATCCGTGGATTATCCCAACTTCGTAACTGGGTCATCCTTTACAATAATGGTAAAGAACCAGTAAGAAAGCGGGTGCGGAAGATGGGACGAAAGGTCTCGTATGACGAGAAAATCGAAATCGTTAAATGGGTCTTGAAGCATAATCATGACTACAAGCAAGCAGCGCAAAAG